>ERZ724516.67-NODE-67-length-57228-cov-7.334651_pt1 | contig 57228 bp, 56 predicted proteins | sample MGYA00376049_ERZ724516 | MGnify/ENA primary metagenome ERZ724516 (study PRJEB28724, sample SAMN07190886) | activated sludge metagenome | isolation source: activated sludge of sewage treatment plant in Hong Hong | place: USA: Christiansburg, Virginia | collected... | reverse complement strand
CAGAGCATCTGGTTTACACCCAGAGGGTCGGGGGTTCGAATCCCTCATCGCCCACCATACAGGACAAATCAATTTTTTTTGATTTGTCCTTTTTGTTTTTTAGTGCTAAACCCTTGTTAATGCTGGTGATTTTTAAAAGTATTGGATTCAAATCAGCGGTTCGAACTTTATTATTTTCAAATTGAAATTTTTTAGGAAATATCGAACCAATTATTTGCCTTCTTTGAGTCAAATCTGCTGATTGATAGTGCTTTTCAAGACTTGCAATTTTAATTATGCCTTTTTCATATACCTCCATCACATTTTTAATCTCCTTTAATTCTACTTCGTTTGCTTTAAGCTCATCACGTATACTTTCGTACCTTTCTTTTGCTGCAATATATCCTTTCTTGTCAATTTCCTGATCAATATATAGATCTTGAAGGCGTTCTAATTTATCCTCAATGTTTTTTACTTTTTCATAATGCTTTGGTCCTAGTTCCTTTGTTCCAAGATTTGATAATTGATCCTTGACAATTTCGATAAACAATTTCTGAATAGGTTTATCCAAAGTTAAAGACTTTAGAAAGTCATTGAACCATAAGTCAACATCTTCTAACTTATATCGAAGCGTGCAAGGGCTCATGCAATGGTAATATGTGTAGTATCTATTGCGTCCTTTAGAGGAACTTGCAGTTAGTGGTTTATTACAATGTGGGCATAATAGAAATCCTTTAAGCGGAAAGTTCTCATTAAGTTTCTTATGGGAAATTTGATATTTATCACTTCTATGATTTAAAACATCCTGAACTTTATCGTAAAGTTTTTTTGTAATTATTGGCTCATGTATACCTTCAACGATACATTCCTTTTCGTCTTTGTAGGCTTTTATAAAAACGCTTCCATAATAAAGATGATTCCTAAACATCGAGGAAATAGCAGTTTTGCTGGTTTTGAAACCTTTTCTTTTAAGTATACCAAGGACTTCCATTTGATTATATATTCCTCCAGCCATTAATTCAAATGCTTCAACCACATATTTCGAATCATCAGAAGGCACAAGCAATGGTTTATTGGAAGCATCTACACCATTAGAATATCCTTTCGGAGTATTACCAACATACCTACCTTCCTTAAATGCTCTTCTCATTCCAGCGATTACATTTAAAGAACGTCTATGGTTTTCAACTTCGGGCATCGACAGGTATACCGCAAGCATTAGTCCTTGTTCAGGGATAGTTAAATCCAAGGGTTGTTCTATTGCATTTACGCGTATACCGAATTGATTAAACACTCCAATCATTTGATAAGATTCTGCTGTATTTCTTGAGAACCTATCCCATTTAATGAAGATTAATTCATGGGTATTCTGTTTGTTCTTTTTGCAGTATTCCAATAGTCTTTTAAATTCAGGACGCTTGAAAGTCTTTGCAGAAAAATCTTCCCTGAAAATGTGTAAAACATTGAGATTATTGTTTTGACAATAATTCAATAATTTTTGTTCCTGATCCCGAAGCGAATAACCTTTGCCTGCTTGTTCGTCAGTAGAAACCCTAACGTAAAGAATTACATTTTTCATGAGCTGCTTTTTTTCTTTAAATCGTTGACTACAATTTTTGCGTATACCTCTAAAAAATCTATGATTTTTTGTATTTCAATGTCGGTATACTCTAATTTACTTTGTTCATTTGATAATATTCCTTTTGCTTTTTCAATTGATATCACATTAATTATTAATGCGCATCGCTCCCGGTTTTTCCGATAAGCTTACATTTTATAAAATAGACCTGAGTTCTTCAGTATCATAATTTAAATTTCTGGGTGTTTTCAAAATTTACCATTTTACCATTTTCGGTATCGATAGTGATTCTTTGATATTGACCTTTTTTTATATAGTCTATAATTCTACTTTCCGCTGTCGCTTTCTTCGTTGTCGTAAGTTCCATTCTATCGATTTTACCATCAGCGAATCGAATGTTCATTGATTTTAAATCCTTGTAATTCTTCCTTATCATTTTTAGTATGGTATACTCTTGCTTGGTAAGAATAGAAGGCGTCAATTTGTCTACGCTGGCGTTACGATTAACGAACTTAAATACTATATTACTTAGTGATAATGCAAAATGTGAATCTTTTATTTTGTCCTCTAGTACTTCATAAATGCCCTTGGTTCTATAGCCTTTAATTGCATTCTCAGACCATGCAAGAAAAGGAAATTCTTCATTTTTAAATAGATAGAAAAAATAATCACTCCCAAAAAGAATAATTTCTGCTATACAAAGTTCCAGCGGACATACACTAAAATCTTTCATTATCTCATCCATATTTTGACCCCCTTCGATTAAAGCTGACACTTCCTGCATTTCTGGCGTAAAGTCCTCTTTATCGCTATCGAGAATACCTTGGCGTAACTCTTTAAATCCTATCGCATTAAAAAGGATTGCTTTAAGGTCTTTTATCTCCGTATAATTAAATCCGAAAACTATTAATTCCGATACAATACAGATCCAAGTATACTCTATATAGTTTATCTTTTTCCAACTTCCTTTACTTTCTTCTTCTTTAATATACAATAGATCATTTCGCTCCCAGTTTGTCAACTCAGAGTATACCACATCTAATTCTGTTTTAAGGAACACTTGCTCTTTTAATTTGTTTGACAGGGAATCTGCATTGTCAAAATCATGTAAGTAATCAGCTAAATTAATCATAGTAGAAATTTAATAATTCAAAGATAAAAAATAAGTTTGTAATATTACAAACTTATTTTTTATCTTTGTTCTACCAAGAAACATTATGATCAGAAATTTTTATTAATCTTAAATTAAATACATAATGTGTAATTCAACCCGAAGTGAAGTCATTACTGCGAAAGTAACGCTTCAACAAAAAAATGATTTTATAGAAAAATCAAAAGAAACTGGCCTTCCTTTATCTGAGTGGATCGCAAATAGTTTGGAGTATACTTTGATTAACGAAGCTGCAATCGGAATTCTTGAAGAAGAACTAGAAACTAAGGATAAACTTGTTAGCAGACTTACGAATCAATTAGAAAACGCCGATTTGTATATCGCGAATTTAGAAAGGCGAAATATTAATTATAAAGCACGCGTAGTCGGACTTCATAAAAAGATTGATTCCATAAAGAATGCTAATCAAAATATGGTAATTGATAAAAATGCCTATAGTAGTAAAACAACTCCTATTTATGCATTTGGATCTTTAATTCTTTTAATGAGTGCGGCGTTATTTGCTAATAAATAAAATTTAAGTATACCTCAAAATTTATAATACTACAAAGCGAATTGTATAATTCGCTTTGTAGTTATACTTATTGATTATTCCCAAGTTATGTAAAGAGTAATCATAGTACCTCATTAACTTTATAAGCTATAGAAGTATATTTATTATCTCCCGAAGTATAATCACTGATTCTAACGTGACTTGTGCCGGTAATTTTTTCCCCAAGCTGTATTTCAAATGTTATAAATTGATAACAAACATCTCGAGTACTACCAATCCCTTAAACTGTTTACGAAAACTTTGAAGAATATATCGCTGAGTTTATAAATTACAATTAAAAATGAACTCTAAAAAGGAATATCAATACATGATAATTTATACAAAAAATAAAAAACGAAAGCATTTCATAGTCAAGTACTTTTTTTTAGTACATTTGTTAACCAAATAGTTAAACCAAATAATTAAACAGTATGGATAAAATAAAAACAGAAAACACAGAAACTGAAATATTAATTGCTGCTAAAGAAATTTTTCATCAAAAAGGGATGGCTGGTGCAAGAATGCAAGAAATAGCAGATAAAGCTAAAATCAACAAAGCCTTATTACATTATTATTATAGAAGCAAACAACTTCTATTTGAAGCAGTTTTTAAAAGTGCGTTTTCGTTGTTAGCGCCTCAATTAAATAAAGTATTGAATGATGATAGCGATTTATTTGAAAAAATACGAAAATTCACTGAAAATTATGTTTCGTTTGTAATCAAACATCCCTACCTGCCAAATTTTGTGATTCAAGAATTAAATAAAAACCCAGAGTTTATACTAAAACTGCGATCAGAAAAAAATTTTCCTTCAATTGATAAATTTAAACTTCAAGTAACTGACGCCATAAAACAAGGAGTTATTAAACCAATTGAAGCAGAACAATTATTTATCAATATAATCTCTTTAAATATTTTTCCATTTATCGGAGAGCCCCTTTTAATGGCTCTTGTTAATGTGGATAAAGAAAGCTACAATAAAATATTAGAAAATAGAAAAACTGAAGTGGCAGAGTTTATCATTAATTCCATAAAAATATAAATTATGAAAGCGCCTTATACAAACCATTTGCGCAAGCAAACACATTTAATTAAAAAGGCGATAACAGATGTTACCACTTTAAAAAATTAAGCATATGAAAACTAAGTTAGTCATATTATTGCTGTTTCTTTTATCAATAAGTTCAAATGCACAACAAACTTTAACTCTGGAAGATTGCTACACTTTGGTTACTAAAAATTATCCTTTATCAAAACAATCAGGATTATTAAAACAAAAAGCTAACTATGAAATTGAAGCATTAAGTAAAGGAAAATTACCAAGAATTGACGTAAACGCTCAAGCAACTTATCAATCCGAAGTAATAGGATTTCCAGCAGCATTACCAGGAGTTCAGCCTTTAAATAAAGACCAATACAGAGCGACTTTAGATGTAAATCAATTAATTTATAATGGAGGTGTAATTGATGCAAATGCTAAATTAAAAGAGGCGCAAACCAAAACACAACAACAACAAGTTGAGGTCAATTTATATCAATTGAAAAGTCGAATCAATCAATACTATTTCTCAATTTTATTACTTCAGGAAAAGACCGCATTATTGTCGGCTAAAAAGGAGTTACTAGGTTCTAAAGTTAAAGAAGTACAATCAGCAGTAAAATTTGGTGCTATTCTTCCCGCCTCAGAACAGATTTTGGAGGCTGAAATCATTAAAATTAATCAGCAGTTAACGGAAATTAAATTTGAAAAAATCAAATTACTAAATAACCTTTCTGAATTAACTTTTACAAAAATTGATTCCGAAACAATTTTAGTACAACCAGAAACAAAAGCACTTAATACTAATGTGTCAAGACCTGAAATTGCTTTTTATGATTTGCAAAATCAACAACTAGAGTTTTCTAAAGGTCTAATTTCCAAGTCTAATCTTCCAAAAATAAATGCTTTTGGGCAAGCGGGTTATGGTAATCCAGGGTTGAATATGTTAGACAATTCTTTTCAAACTTTCTATGTAGTGGGCTTAAAAGCCAATTGGAATGTTTTTGATTGGGGTAAAAATAAAACAGACAAAAAAGCATTGGATATTTCAAAAGAAATAGTGACATCTGATAAAGAAACATTTGAATTAAACAACAAAATGCAATTAGAAGAGCAAGATTATGAAATCAAAAAAATGGAACAACTTTTACTTTCTGATGGCGAAATAATTCAAATACGTGAAAAAATTATTAAATCCTCAGATGCTCAATTGAAAAATGGCGTGATAACAGCTTCAGAATATCTGGTAGAGTTAACCAATTTATTTGAAGCAAAAAACACTTTGAAAACGCATGAAGTTCAACTGGCTGCCACTAAATCAAATTACGAAATAATCAAAGGAAAATAAAAAAGTATCAGAAAAATTTAAAAAATGAAAAAAATAAGTATCATAATTCTAGCAACAATAGGATTAATTTCTTGTAACAAAAATAGCGATAAAGCCGATGGTTATGGAAATTTTGAAGCAACAGAAATAACAATTTCCTCTGAAGCTAGTGGAAAAATTGAGTTCTTAAAAGTAGAGGAAGGCAATGAATTAAAATCTCAATCACAAGTAGGATTGGTAGACACGTTACAATTGCATTTTGCCAAACAACAATTAATTGCGTCTAAAACCACTACTTCGTCTAAATCTGCAAATGTAATATCGCAAAAAAGTGTCTTGCAAGAGCAACTAAAAACGACCAATTTAGAGAGAAATAGAATACGTAATATGTATGCAGAAAATGCCGCAACCAAACGCCAAGTAGATGAAATTGATGGAAAAGTAAAAGTCATCGAAGCGCAAATAAAAAGTGTCGGGACTCAAAATGCACCCATTTTAAATGACTTGAAATCGATAGATGTTCAAATTGCTAAAATCAATGACCAAATAGCAAAAAGTAAAATCATTAATCCCATTAATGGAACTGTTTTGACCAAGTATGCTGAGCCTGGCGAAATAACAGCGTTTGGAAAACCACTTTACAAAATTGCCGACATTTCAGAAATGACTTTGAGAATATATGTAAGCGAAAAACAGTTGTCAAAAATAAAAGTAGGACAAAATGTAACCGTTAAAATTGATGGTGATCAAGACATGAAATCATATCAAGGAACCATTTCGTGGATTGCATCTTCCGCAGAGTTTACTCCGAAAATTATTCAAACCAAAGAAGAACGTGTAAACCTTGTTTATGCCGTAAAAGTGAAAGTAAAAAATGATGGCAGTCTAAAAATCGGAATGCCTGCCGAAATGTGGATTAAATAATAAATTTAAAAAGAAAAATGATGCTAAAATTAAAAATTGTCCTTTTTGCCTTTGGACTAGTTCTTTTCTCCTGTAACACGAAATCGAAAGAAGAAAAAACCAATGAAATGAATACGGTTGAACACCAACATTCCGAGAACGAAGCCATTCAATTAAACGATGGTGAAAAGTGGAAAGTGGACGATAATATGATGCGACACATTCGTAATATGGAGAAAGATGTAATCAAATTCGATAAAGAAAACGGCGCAAATTATTCATTATTAGCCGAAAAATTAAAGGCAAATATTGAATTGCTTACTTCCAATTGCACTATGAAAGGAAAAGCGCACGATGAACTTCACAAATGGTTAGTGCCTTTTATAGAATTAGTTGATGCGTTTTCAAAAGATAAATCAGCAAACCAATTAACAGAAATGAAACATTCATTCCTAACATTTAATCAATATTTCCAATGATTTTAAGAAACTTGCACACCGAAAATAAACCTGTTCAAACGCAATTGTTATTTGAACCCAAAGACGCTAAAGTAATTTCATTGCAAATAGCAAAAGGAGAAACCCTCAAAGAACACCTTTCAAAAATACCTGCAATGCTGGTTTGCATTTCAGGAAATGCTGTTTTTACAGATGAAAATGGAATGGTAGTTAATCTCAATTCAGGCACTTATGTCATGATTGAAGAAAATGTAAAACACGCTGTAAAAGCCATTGAAGAAAGTAATTTCTTATTGATGAAATAATGGGTATTGCTGTAAACAACATATCAAAATCTTATAAAAAAATAAAAGCAGTAGAAAATATTTCTTTTAATGTTAATGACGGAGAATTATTTGGTTTAATTGGTCCAGATGGTGCCGGAAAGACAACTATTTTCAGAATACTAACTACGCTTTTAGTAGCTAATGAAGGAAGTGCAGTGGTAGCAGGTTTTGATGTAATCAAACAATTCAAAGAAATCAGAAACGCGGTTGGTTATATGCCCGGTAAATTCTCGCTATACCAAGATTTAACTGTTGAAGAAAATTTGCATTTTTTTGCCACTATCTTCGGAACTACAATTGAGGAAAATTATGATTTAATAAAGGATATATACATTCAAATTCAACCATTCAAAGACAGAAGGGCAGGTGCACTCTCAGGCGGAATGAAACAAAAATTAGCGTTATGTTGCGCATTAATTCATGCTCCAAAAGTATTATTTCTAGACGAACCAACCACCGGAGTTGATCCCGTTTCAAGAAAAGAATTTTGGATTATGCTAAAACGATTGCAAAAAAAAGGCATTACCATATTGGTTTCAACTCCTTACATGGATGAAGCTTCACTTTGCGATAGAATTGCATTAATACAAAAAGGAAAAATCTTAAAAATTGATTCTCCAGAAAACATCATTAACAATTACGAAAAAGTAATTTATGATGTACAGGCAAAAAATACGCACGGATTGATACACGATTTAAAAAATTATCCCAATCAATACAGTGTGTATGCTTTTGGAGAGTTTGTGCATTACATAGATAAATTGGCAACTTTTAATCCAACCGATTTACAAACCTATTTAAAAAATAAAAATCACACGGATATAATTATTAAGCCTGCAACAATAACGATTGAAGATGTTTTCATGGATTTGTAAATCGATTTCAGATTACAAATTTCAAGGGTTTTCAAAACCTTGGAGATTTGAGTTAAATAAAAAAACTTTGTGACTTTGTGTCTTCTTGGCAAATAATTATGGAAAAAGAAAAAATAATAACTGTAAAAAACCTAACCAAAAAATTTGGCAACTTCACCGCTGTAAAAGGGATTTCGTTTGATGTCTATAAAGGAGAGATTTTCGGTTTCTTAGGAGCCAATGGAGCAGGAAAAACAACAGCAATGAAAATGTTAATTGGTATTTCAAATCCCACTTCGGGAGAAGCTAATGTAGCTGGTTTTGATGTGCATACACAAGCTAATATGGTGAAAAAAAGTATCGGTTATATGAGCCAAAAATTCTCCATGTATGATGATTTAACCATCAAAGAAAATATCACTTTTTTTGGTGGAATTTATGGATTATCAAGATCACAAATCAAACAAAAAATCACCCAATTAGTCGAAGAATTAGAACTTCAAGAAGTAGCAAATAATTTAGTAGGCTCGTTGCCATTGGGTTGGAAACAAAAGTTGTCGTTTTCTGTTGCCTTGCTACACGAGCCGAAAATTGTTTTTTTAGACGAGCCAACAGGTGGTGTTGATCCAATAACCCGGAGACAATTTTGGGAAATGATTTATACACAAGCTTATAAAGGAACTACCATTTTTGTAACGACACATTACATGGATGAAGCAGAGTATTGTGACCGAGTTTCAATTATGGTTGACGGTACAATCGAAGCGCTTGATACACCAAAAAATTTAAAAAAACAATTCAATGGAGAGGCTATGAATGATGTGTTTTTAAAATTAGCAAGGAATATCGAATAGTATTTAAAAAACCATATAAATCACCGCAACACGCCGAAAAAAGAAACTTGAAACAAAAAAAATGAAAAGATTTATCGGATTTGTAAGAAAAGAGTTCTACCATATTTTCAGAGATAAACGCTCCTTGTTTATTCTATTTGGTATGCCAATTGCCCAAATTTTACTGTTTGGTTTTGCTATAACAAATGAAATTAACAATGTTGATATTGCTATTTTAGACCAATCAAATGATATAGAAACACAAAAAATCATATACAAAATAAAAGCATCACCCTATTTTAATGTCGAGAATCAAATTGAAAAAGAAAGTGATATACCTTCGGAATTTAAAAAAGGGAAAATCAAGGCAGTTCTTATTTTTGAACCGAATTTCAGTAAAAACCTTGAAACAAAAAAAGTGGCATTTATACAAGCAATTACCGATGCAACCGAACCTAATGTTGCCAACACCATAGCAAATTATACTTCAGCGATTATTCAAAATTATCAAGCGCAAAAAAAGCAACCTGATACCAATCAAGTAAAGGTTGAAGTGCAATCGAGAATGTTATATAATCCGGAACTTAAAAGCGTTTTTAATTTTGTTCCAGGCGTGATGACCGTTATTTTGATGCTTGTTTCGGCAATGATGACCTCTATTTCTATTACGCGAGAAAAAGAATTAGGAACCATGGAAGTACTTTTAGTTTCTCCTTTAAAACCATTTCAGGTAATTATTGGCAAAGTATTCCCATACATTTTTCTTTCCATTATCAACGCCATTGTAATTGTAGGATTAGGTTATTTTGTTTTCAAAATGCCAATCAACGGCAGTATATTTTTATTGGCATTTGAAAGTATTTTATTTATCATTTCAGCGCTTTCGTTAGGGATATTAATTTCTACCATTTCTAATTCGCAACAAACTGCAATGATGTTATCCTTAATGGGTTTAATGCTGCCTGTAATCATTCTTTCAGGATTTATCTTTCCTATCAATAGTATGCCTTTACCGATGCAAATTATCAGTAACATCATACCTGCAAAATGGTTTATCATTATTGTAAAAGCCATTATGCTAAAAGGAGTCGGAATTCAATACATATGGAAAGAAACGCTAATATTAATTGGAATGACTGTGTTTTTTATAGCAGTGAGTATTAGAAAATACAAAATTAGATTAGAATAAGAGTATCATCCCTGTGAAGGTTTTAAAACAGCAAAGGGTTAGAAAAATAAATTATGAAAACAATACTATTCATCATACAAAAAGAATTCAAGCAAATTTTTAGAGATAAAAGTATGCTCCAACTGATATTTATATTACCAATTTTACAATTATTAATTTTGTCAAATGCAGCTACATTCGACGTTAAAAACATTGCAATAACCTTTGTCGACAAGGACCAAAGTCGTGATTCAAGAGATTTAATAAATGCTTTTAAAGCATCAACCTATTTTAAAGTTACCGACGCACACTTTTCAGAAAAGGAAGCTGTCGAAGAAATGCAAAAAGGAAAAACCGACATTATTATAAATATTCCTATTCACTTCAATCGTGACCTACAAAAAAACCAAAAAGCAAGTGTTTCAGTAAGTATTAATGCCATTGATGCAGCAACAGCAGGTGTTGAAAATGTTTATGTAACTCAAATTATAAATACATACAATCAAAACATTCAAATGCAGTCTAAATATTTCTCCGAAAGCAAAGAAATAGCAAATAATATAATGGTTATTCCTTCTTTTTGGTACAACAATACCTTAAATTATAAGACTTTTATGGTTCCTGGTATTTTGGTGCTATTGGTTACTATGCTTACTTTATTTCTTTCATCAATGAATATTGTTAGAGAAAAAGAACTGGGTACATTAGAGCAAATCAATGTCACTCCAATAAAAAAATATCAGTTTATTATTGGGAAATTATTTCCGTTTTGGGTACTTGGATTAGTGATTTTGACGGTAGGTTTAATAATAGCTAAAGTTGTTTTTAATGTTCCCATGTTAGGTAATATTTTTCTTGTTTATGGCTTCACATCAGTGTATTTGCTATTAATTTTAGGTTTCGGATTGTACATATCCAATCATACCGAAACCCAACAGCAAGCCATGTTTATAGCTTGGTTTTTTATGGTTATCTTTATTTTAATGAGTGGTTTATTTACACCTATCGAAAGCATGCCCAAATGGGCTCAAAATCTAACCTTATTAAATCCTATTCGATATTTCGTAGAGTTCATAAGAATGGTTCTTCTAAAAGGATCTGGCTTTGCCGAAGTATTAAACAACCTTTTGATTGTTTCCGGATTTGCAGTATTTGTAAATGGTATGGCAGTTTGGAGTTACAAAAAATCAAATTAAAACCTAAAAATTCAAAAAAACAGCTAAATATTTACAATCTTTACCCAAAGAAAGATAGGTCAAGCATATCAAAAGTATTTAAAATGATACCAGTAATAATGATTAATAAATGGTTTAACAGAAGTAAATTTTGTAAAACAGTACAATATGGAAAATACTAAATTACATTGGGAAAATGTTTTTGCTACTAAAAATCCAAATGAAGTTAGTTGGACACAAGAATATCCGAAAACAGCAATGTATCATATAGAAAGTTTGCAACTTTCTAAAACCGCCAACATTATTGATATTGGTGGTGGCGACAGTAACTTAGTAGATGCTTTGTTAGATAACGGATACGAGAACATTTGGGTTTTAGACATCTCTGAATTTGCACTTGAAAGGGCAAAAAAGCGTTTAGGTGAAAAAGCAAATAGAGTACATTGGATTGTTTCAGACATTACCGAATTCAGTACAGATATTAAATTTGATTTTTGGCACGATAGAGCTGTGTTCCATTTCTTGACAGAACAACAAAACATCGATAAATATGTAGCTTTAATCAATAATGCTATAGCGGATAATGGAAATTTTCTATTAGGCACTTTTTCCGAAAACGGACCACTTAAATGTAGCGGTTTAGAAATAAAACAATATTCAGAAAATAATATGAGGCAAACTTTTAACCAAAGCTTTGACACTGTAAATTGTTTTACAGAAAATCATATTACGCCATTTAATACCAATCAAAATTTTCAGTTTTGTGGTTTTAAAAAGAGATAGCAAGAAATAAAAATCATATCAAAAAGGTTTGCTGAAATGGCGTCATAAACGATTTCTTTTGATCGGTCGTGAAGTTTCTTGACACGATGATCAAAAGTTGCAACTTTCCTACTATAAATTCCGAAGATATTAATGAACTCAACTAAAAAAAGTTTTGTGTCTGCTTCCTTATTACTATAATCAGCCCATTCTTTATAAAACTTTAATGCTCGGTCTTAAATTTTGTTCCAACTTAATGGCATTAGTTTTTTTTCAATCATAGTATTTTCAAAAATATGTTTTTCACTGAATTCAAAAACACCTTAGAAACAAATTCTTCTGTGAAGAATTTAGCCACGTATTAAGAAGCGAGTTTATACACCCGTAGAAATCGAAATCAGGAAAAATATTTCAATAAAACTATAAGTAAAGATTGTGTTTATAAATTGATTTAGAAAAACATAATTGTTTCATACGTAAAACTAATAACTTAATAATTTAATTGTACAACAAAATTATTTATCATGTAAATACTTTTAGGGCATTCCTAAAATAAATTATTATGAAAAATTACCATGATTATAAAAATTGTATTGAAGCTTGTTTAAAATGTATGGCACTTTGCAATCATTGTGCTTCATCATGCACAAAAGAAGAAAATATTAAAATGATGTCTTTATGCATTCAGCTTGATATGGAATGCGCAGCTATTTGTTTTGCTGCAGCACAATTAATGAGCCTGGCTAGTGAAAAAGCAAATGAGATTTGTAAAATTTGTGCAGATATTTGTGAAACTTTAGTCAAGAATGTGCTAATCACGATAATGTGCATTGTAAAGAATGTTCAGTTGCATGTAAAAATTGTGCAATGGAGTGCAGAAAAATAGCTGCCTAATTTATCATTATTACCGCTTTTTTTTTAAGCTTTTCCCTAGCATTTTGATTAGCATAAAAACTTCAGGCTAATCCCATAAAAAAATCTGTTTTATGATTACAGTCATAAAAAACAAGCCTATACTATACAGATCTTTGAACTAATATTTTAAACTTATAACATTATGAACAAACTAGTATTATTAATTACCGCAATGGCTTTATTTGCATCATGCGGTAAAAAAGAAAAATCAGAAAATGATTTTTCTAAACCAGCTACAGAAGAAGCAACAACTGCAACCGATCCTTCTTCTTACGACCCAAAAAGAGGCGAAGGTAAATTTGAAAACGTGGAGTTAGGCGCCAACCTAGATCAAGCCATGGCAACTAAAGGAGAAGAGGTTGCTACTGTAAAATGCACCTCTTGTCACAAACCTACGAGTGAAAAATTAGTAGGACCGGGCTGGAAAGGTGTAACTGAAAGAAGAAAACCAGAATGGATTATGAACTTCATCACGAACCCTGACCCAATGATTGACAAAGATCCAGAAGTGCAAGCACAACTCGAAATTTGCTTAGTTCGTATGCCAAACCAAGGATTGGCTGATGCCGAAGCCAGAAGTATTTTAGAATATATGCGTAAAAATGACGGCGTAAAATAAAAACAACAAACGGTCTTGTTGGGTGAAAGCAACAGGATGGTTTTAATTTCAATAGTATGAAAAATAAATTTGTAAAAGCAATGGTAATTCTGGTTTTAGGAAGTGCATTATTCACTTCTTGTAAACCCAAAAATTCGGGCGATGTCGTAAGTGGCGATGCTGCTAAAAAAGTATATGTTGCTCCAGGAAAATACGATGAGTTTTACAACTTCGTTTCGGGAGGTTTCAGTGGGCAAATGAGTGTATATGGTTTGCCAAGTGGAAGAATGTTGAAAGTTGTTCCTATTTTCTCGGTTGATCCTGAAAGTGGTTGGGGGTTTAGTGAAGAAACCAAACCAATGTTGAATACGTCAGAGGGTTTTATTCCATGGGATGATCAGCATCACTTAGAATTATCTCAAACTAACGGAGAAGTTGATGGTAGATGGATTTTTGCAAACGCAAACAATACACCGCGTATTGCAAGAGTAGATTTAAAAAGATTCAAAACAGCGGAAATCATTGAATTACCAAATTCTGCAGGAAATCACTCCTCTCCATTTATTACTGAAAATACAGAGTATGTAGTTGCGGGAACACGTTTCGGAATACCTAGCGATTATGAAGATGGTGATGTGCCAATTAATACCTACAAACAAAATTTCAAAGCACACATTAGTTTCATTAAAGTAGACAAAGAATCAGGGAAAATGGATTTATCTTTCCAATTGCGTTTGCCAGGTGTAAATTTCGACCTTTCGCATGCAGGTAAAGGAAAATCGCATGGTTGGTTTTTCTTCACATGTTACAATTCTGAACAAGCCAATACACTTTTAGAGGTTAATGCTTCTCAAAGAGATAAAGATTTTATCATGGCTGTCAATTGGAAAAAAGCCGAAGAATATATTAAAGCAGGCAAAGGTAAAATCGAAAAAACAAAATACGCACACAACACTTGGAACGACGAAACGCATACAGGAACTTCTGTAATAAAAGAGGACGTTTTGGTTTTAGACGCAATGGCAATGAAAGACATTTGCTATTTGATGCCTTGTCCAAAATCGCCGCATGGTTGTGATGTTGATCCTACAGGTGAATACATCGTTGGTTCAGGAAAATTAGCGGCTTTAATTCCTGTTTTTAGCTTTGATAAAATGACTAAAGCTATTGCAAAAAAAGATTATGAAGGTGATTATGAAGGAATTCCAGTTCTAAAATATGACTCTGTGCTTCATGGTGAAGTTCAAAAACCTGGTTTAGGTCCATTACACACCGAATTTGACGGAAAAGGTAACGCCTACACCACCTTTTTCGTTTCTTCTGAAGTCGTAAAATGGGATATCAAATCGTTAAAAGTTTTAGATAGAGTTCCAACGTATTATTCTGTTGGTCACTTATGTATTCCTGGTGGTGATTCTAAAAAACCTTTCGGGAAATATCTAATTGCTTACAACAAAATTACTAAAGACAGATATTTACCAACGGGTCCTGAGCTAACGCAATCGGCTCAATTATATGACATTAGCGGAGATAAAATGCAGTTGCTGCTAGATTTCCCAACTATTGGTGAACCGCATTATGCACAAGCAGCTCCAGCAGATTTAATTCGTAATAACGGACAATTGAAAATCTACGATATTAAGAAAAACAATCACCCTAGAGTTGCCAAAGGCGAAAAAGAAACCAAAGTGGTCAGAGAAGGAAATAAAGTCCACGTTTACATGACCATGATTCGTTCACACTTTTCTCCAGATAATATTGAAGGAATTAAAGTAGGTGATGATGTATATTTCCACATTACAAACTTAGAACAAGACTGGGATGTTCCACACGGATTCTCAATCAGAAGAGCGCAAACGGCAGAATTGCTCATCATGCCGGGAGAAACTGCTACTCTAAATTGGAAACCTAAAAAAGTAGGTATGGTTCCTTTCTACTGTACAGATTTCTGCAGTGCATTACACCAAGAAATGTCAGGATACATAAGAGTTTCCCCTGCCGGAAGTAATGTGCCAATTAGTTTTAGTTTAGGTACAAATTTACCTGCCGCTTCTACAAAATAATTCATAAAAGGGAGCAAGTCAAATTGCTCCCTTTTTAAATCTCAAAAAATGAAAATTTCAAATTTAACAATGTTATCAAAAGTGATGCTTCTGATAGCAGGTTTGCTTTTTATTGGTTCATTATTTGTTCCAATGTGGCGCATAGAACTTGAAGCCCCACAATATCCAGAAGGCCTTGTTCTTCAATTGCATGCCAATAAAATCGGCGGTGATGTAGACATCATTAACGGTCTGAATCACTACATCGGAATGGCAACTTTACATACCGAAAACTTCTTTGAATTTACGGTATTACCTTATATTTTTAGTGCTTTTGCAGTTATTTCGTTTGTGCTGATTTTTATAAATAATAGAAAAGCAGTTTTAGGATTTTTTAGTTTTTTTGTTCTTTTTGTTATTCTTGCCGCAATAGATTTTTACAGATGGAATTATCAATACGGACACAATCTCGATCCAAATGCTGCGATAAAAGTACCAGGAATGTCTTATCAACCGCCATTAATTGGTTATAAACAACTATTAAATTTTGGAGCATATTCTATTCCTGATGTTGGAGGATGGATGCTTGCAGGTGCCGGTATTTTATTATTTTCGGTAGTTTTAAAAGAATTCAAATTCAAAAATCAATACAAATGAAACGGTCCGCTTTTTTTTTAATAATGCTTTTAACTATTTCTTGTGCCAATAAAGAAACGGTACCAATTAATTTAAATATTGATGGATGTGATTCTTGTAAAATGAAAATTGCCGACGGAAAATTTGGTGCTGAATTGATAACTTCAAAGGGAAGGATCTATAAGTTTGATGATATGATCTGTATGGTTAACTATCACAAAGCAAATCCAGAAGTTCTAATTCACTCTTTTTACATTCATGATTTTAGTCAAAATAATGTTTTAATTCCTGCCGAAACTTCTTTTTACATAATTGGTGGTCAAATTAATAGCCCCATGCACGGTAACATTATTGCTGTTAAAACAAACAGCGAAGCACAAACATTAGCTCAAAAATATAATGCAAATCCAATTTCTTGGGAAGCAATAATTAAATAAAATGAAATATCTGGTTTACCTTCTTCTTTTTTCATTTTCACTTCAAGCAACTACTATTCATGTTGGAAAAAAGTATGCTATAAAATCAGTAAAAAAAGGTCTAGCATTGGCTAAAATTGGTGATACAGTCATAGTGCATGGTGGTCATTATAGAGAAGGGAATATAAGCATTGATAAAAAAATTGTTTTTCTTGGCAAAGATTTACCCGTATTAGATGGCGAAAAAAAACACGAGGTTTTATCAATTCACGCAGATAGCGTTGTTGTCGATGGTTTTAAAATAATCAAATCGTCTTATGCAACAATTACCGATCCTTGTGGCATAAAAGTGTATAATAAAAGTTATGTTATTATTCAAAACAATGTTTTAGACGATAACTTTTTTGGTATTTATTTACAAAATTGTCAAAAATGCACCATAAAAAATAATTATCTGAGAGCTTATGGCAAACAAGAGCAACAACTTGGAAACGGAATTCACTGTTGGAAATCGAACGATATTTTAATCATTGGAAACCGAATTAATGGTCACCGTGACGGAATTTATTTTGAATTCGTTTACGACTCTTTAATTTGGAGAAACATTAGCACAAATAATATCCGATACGGTTTGCATTTTATGTTTTCGCATAGTGATACATATATTACAAATGTTTTCAAAAATAACGGTGCCGGAGTGGCGGTGATGTATACCAAAAACGTAAAAATGTACAACAACTATTTTGAAGAAAATTGGGGTGATTCTGCTTATGGTTTGCTACTCAAAGATATTTCGGATAGTTATATTTTCAATAATAAATTTGCCCGAAATACATCCGGAATTTACATGGAAGGCACCTCGCGCATTAAATTCGAAAAAAATGTGTTTGAATCGAATGGTTGGGGTATGAAAATCCAAGCCAGTTGCATGGATAATGAAATTGTAAACAACAATTATTTAAAAAACACTTTCGACATTAGCACGAATGGTAGCTTGGTCTTAAACACCTTTAATGCAAATTATTGGGACAAATATGAAGGCTATGATTTAGATAAAAATGGCGTAGGCGATGTACCTTACCATCCGTTAAGTCTATTTGCAGTTTTAACCGAAAACACACCATCAGCCATGTTGCTCTACCGAAGTTTTATGATTACGCTTTTAGACAAGTCAGAGAAGATTTTACCCAGTATTACGCCCGATAATTTTATAGACAAAACGCCCTTAATGAAATCGCTGCCACTATGATTGAAATAAAAAATATCAGCAAGAAATTCGGCAAATTAGAAGTGCTGAAAAACATCAATCTTTCATGTAAACAAGGAGAATGTATTGCCTTAATTGGCCCTAACGGTTGCGGGAAAACTACTTTAATCAAATCAATTTTGGGAATGGTTTTGCCCGATAAAGGTGCCATTGAATTCAATGGAAAATCGGTGCTTGGGGAACATTTATACCGCGAAAACATTGGCTATATGCCACAAATTGGTCGCTATCCCGACAATATGACCATTGGTCAAATTATCGAGATGATCAAAAAAATCAGAAATACCAGCCAAGCCTTAGATGAAGATTTGCTGAAAGCATTCGAACTCGAAAGCATGTTCGACAAACAAATGCGAACCTTATCGGGCGGAACCACGCAAAAGGTAAGCGCCGTATTGGCTTTTTTATTCAACCCAGAAGTGTTGATTTTAGACGAACCAACTGCAGGTTTAGATCCGCTGGCTTCTGAGATTTTGAAAGAAAAAATCATCCAAGAAAAAAACAAAGGAAAACTCATTTTTATTACCTCACACCTACTCAGTGAACTCGACGATTTGATCACCGAAATTATTTTTATGCAAGACGGGGAAGTATATTTTCATAAAAAAGTAGCCACTTTGAAAGCTGAAACCAACGAAGCTAAAATCTCGAAAGCCATTGCCAGTATTTTGAAACACAAATCGGTCAATCCGAATCATCAGGAATCTCATAAAGTTTTAAAAGCAATCCTTTAAAATCATGAACCGAATCATAAAAATCATATTACTCGACATTCTCAAAAGCAAAATCGTATTGGCATATACCTTGATTTTAGCCATTTTATCGTGGAGTTCTTTCGCATTGGAAGACAATTCCGCCAAAGGAATCTTGACGATTTTAAATGTAATTTTATTTACTGTTCCATTAGTTTCCATACTTTTTGCAACGATTTATTTATACAATAGTGCCGAGTTTATCGAACTGCTGTTGAGCCAACCCATCAAACGTGGAAAAATTTGGATCAGTTTATTTCTTGGGCTTTCGCTATCGATGATTTTGGCTTTTTTTGTAGGTGCCGGAATTCCACTATTGATCAACTCGCCCGATAGCATTGGCGTAATGATGCTCGTTAATGGTTGTTTGATTACGGTTATTTTTACCGCTTTGGCATTTTTGAGTTCGATTATAACCCGAGATAAAGCAAAAGGAATCGGAATTGCCATCATGACCTGGCTGTTTTTTGCGCTGCTTTTTGATGGATTGGTTTTGTTCTTATTGTTTCAATTTCAGGATTATCCGATTGAAAATGCGATGGTGGCGATTACAGCATTGAGTCCGATTGATTTGGCTCGAATTCAAATCCTGTTGCACCTTGATGTTTCTGCGATGATGGGTTATACCGGTGCAATTTTCAAAGACTTTTTTGGCACTGCTGTAGGATTAATTGCTTCTTTTGTACTGTTGAGTTTGTGGGCAATCCTACCCTTTTTTATTTCGTTGAAGAAGTTCAAAACCAAAGATTTGTAGCTCATGAAAACAGATATTAGAAATAGAAAAGACATCGAAAAGTTAGTCAATGCTTTTTATGATAAAGTCAAAAATGATGAAGCGATTGGTTATTTATTCACCGATGTAGCGCACGTGAATTGGGAATTGCATTTGCCTAAAATGTATGATTTTTGGGAAAACATCCTTTTCTATACCGGAAATTATGATGGAAATCCAATGGCGAGACACAAAGAATTACACGATAAAAGCACCATGACCAAAGCACATTTCCAGCATTGGATAGATTTGTTTAACAAAACGGTCAACTATCATTTTGAAGGACCAAAAGCCGAAGAAATAAAAAACAGGGCCATGAATATTGCAACAGCCATGATGTATAAAACATTGTCTTCATGAAGCATCAGATAATTTTAATAATACATCTTTTAGCCGCTACCATTTGGGTTGGTGGACATTTGCTTTTGCCTTTTCGTTATTTACCGGCGACCATTAAACACAAAGATATTTCCATTTTAAATGATTTTCGCTCCAAATTTGGTAAAATTGGACTGCCCGCATTATTTATTTTAGTGCTTACCGGAATCCTTTTAGCTTATGATTATGACGTGCCTGTTTCAAAATGGTTTTCGTTTTCAAATCCAATAGAAAGGATTGTCTCTACAAAATTACTCTTGCTTTTCGTTTCCTTAGCTTTGGCAATTCATTCCCAAAAATGTGTATTTCCAAAACTGACTGCAGAGAAAATGACCCTCGCGATTATTGAAATTATCACCGTAACTTTAATTGGTGTTACCATGCTGATTTTAGGCAGTTTCATTCGATTGGGCGGCATATAAAATCTATATTTTCACAAAACCACCTCGATTATCGTGGCGTGCAATAGATTGATCCACAATCAAAATTCCTACAGCAATCATATTCTTCAATTCATAAAAATCTTTAGTGATTTTATGCTGTTTCTGCATCGCTGCCACTTCATTTTTCCAACTTTGAAGTTTGTTTTTGGCATCTAATAAATCCTTGTCATGCCTAACAATACCAACATTACTTTGCATTAAATGTTGCAAAGCGGTTTTTGTTTTTAAAATGTATTGTGGGTCAATTTTACAATCCTCAATTGGCTTCCATGATTTAAATTCCGTGCGATGCATACTCATTTTTGAAGTTGGATTTATCAAGAAATTATAAATATTGTCGGCATATACCAATGCTTCCAACAACGAGTTCGATGCCAATCGATTGGCTCCATGCAAGCCAGTTCGCGAACTCTCGCCACAAGCAAACAAATTTTCAATAGTGGTTTTCCCATTCCTATCCACAGTAATGCCACCGCACACATAATGCTGTACAGGAAGCACAGGTATCCAATCTTTTTCGATAGCAATGCCCAAATCTTTACATCGCCTATAAATCATGGGGAAATGCTTAATAAAATCATCTAGGTTCAAATGCGTGCAATCCAAATAAACACAGGCTTCACCCGATTTTTTCAACTCGGTTTCAATGCTTTGTGAAACGATATCGCGAGAAGCCAAATCGGCTCTTATATCATAATCTAACATAAATCGATGACCGTTTTTGGTTCGCAAATAAGCCCCAAAACCTCTGACGGCTTCCGATATCAAGAAAGCTGAAGAAGCCTTTTTATCATACAAAGCCGTCGGATGAAACTGTATAAATTCCATATCTTTTATTGTCGCACCGGCTCTTTTTGCCATTGCGATACCATCGCCGGTTGCGACAACCGGATTGGTGGTATGACCATAAACTTGGCCTATTCCGCCAGTGGCCAAAAGCGTAATGTCGGATTGCAAAGTCAGTATTTCATTTGTTGTCTCGTTCAAAACATAAGCACCAAAACATCGGTTTTTTTCTGAAATTAATTCCAATGCAAAATGAAAGTCAAGAATCTGAATATTGTTTCTGCTATTCGCTTGTGCTAAAATGGTGCGCTCAATTTCAAAACCGGTTTGATCTTTATGATGTACCACGCGATTAATCGAATGTCCGCCTTCGCGTCCTAAATCCAAATGTCCTGCTGAATTCATGTCAAAATTGGCACCCCAATCTATCAATTCTTGCAAGCGTTTTGGTCCTTGCTTTATGACCATGTCAACGACTTCTACATTGCACAATCCGTCACCACAAATGAGCGTGTCTTCGATGTGTTTTTTAAAATGGTCTTCAGTGTGATTTTGCACGACAGCTATGCCGCCTTGCGCATATTTGGTATTGGTTTCTTCCGCCGTAGATTTGGTTACAATAGTAATGGTCTTGTCAGGAAAAAACGCTGAGATTTTGATGGCAAAAGTCAATCCTGCAATGCCGGAACCTATAATCAAATAATCGGTATGCATCCTCATTTAGATAATTCAAGCATTCGCTCGATTGGGATTAGTGCTTTTTCTCTAATGTCTTTTGAAACTATGACTTCCGGACTTTCGTTTAGCAAACAATCATACACTTTTTGTAATGTATTCATTTTCATAAAGCCACATTCGCTGCAAGCACAGGTGTTATTTTCATGTGATGGTGCAGGAATTAGTATTTTTTCTGGAACCTCTTGTTGCATTTTGTATAAAATTCCAGCTTCGGTGGCAACGATAAACTTGGTAAACGGACTTGTTTTGACATACGCAATCATTCCGGAGGTCGAACCAATATAGCTGGCAGTCTCAAGAATATGGGTTTCCGATTCGGGATGCGCAATGATCTTAGCGTCAAGATGCAATCGATGAAGCGCAATTAGTTTGTCTAACGAAAAGGCTTCGTGAACCACACAGGAACCATCCCAAAGCACCATTTTTCTTCCTGTTTTTTGATTGATATAGTTGCCCAAATTTTTATCAGGAGCAAAAATAATCGGAATGTTTATCGGTACAGAATTTACAATTTTTTCAGCATTGGACGAAGTACAAACAAGATGACTCAACGCTTTAATCTCGGCGGAACAGTTAATATAAGTAATCACAATATGATTGGGATGCGCTTCAATAAACTTTTTAAAAATGGCAGTTGGGCACGAATCCGCCAAAGAACAGCCCGCATTTAAATCGGGTAAAATCACTTTCTTATTTGGATTTAAAATTTTAGCGGTTTCTGCCATAAAATGCACACCCGCAAAGAGAATAATAGCCGCATCAACTTTAGCCGCTTCTTGCGACAAACCCAAACTATCACCAACATAATCAGCAATTTCTTGAATGTCGGGTTCTTGATAATAGTGCGCTAGAATAACCGCGTTTTTATCTTTTTTGAGCTGTATTATTTTCTCCTTTACTGTTGTCATCATCATCGTGATTTACATTAAAAAACAGTAACAAAATAACTACCTAAATTCAGGAGTTTATATGACTTAAATCATAATTCGATACTGCGATTATTTTATAATATTGATGCATAAAAAACAGATATTATGAAAACATTAGAACAACTTACCATAGGCGATTACGTGGCACAAGATTTTAGAACCGCAGCTTTATTCTCAAAACACAAAATCGATTTTTGCTGCAAAGGCAATAAAACGCTTGACGAAGTATGCCAAGCAAAAGGTTTGGATATGAACCAAATTGAAAAAGAAATCAATGCCGTATTAAATTCAAACGTGGCTTCAGAAATCGATTTTAAATCGTTTTCTCCCACGCTGCTTATCGACTATATCCTCGAGAAACACCACGAATACATTCAAGAGAAAACACCTGTGATATTATTGTATTTGGATAAACTATGCAAAGTTCATGGAGACAGACATCCGGAATTATTTGAAATCAATACCTTATTCAAAATCAGCGCAACAGATTTATTAAACCACTTGCAAAAAGAGGAACTTGTTTTATTTCCATTTATCAAAACAATGATGGCTGCGCTCAAAAGCAATGAAAACATAGAACAACCTCATTTCGGAACTGTCGAGAATCCGATTGCCATGCTCAAACACGATCATGAAGCAGAAGGGGAGTTGTTTGCTAAAATTTCGGAATTATCCAACAATTACACACCACCAGATGATGCCTGTGAAACCTATAAAGTCACTTATGCCATGCTAAAGGATTACGAACAGGATTTGCACAAACACATTCATCTCGAAAACAATATTTTGTTTCATAAAGCCAAAGAACTAGAAGACAGTTTTACTATTCTATAAGTGAATCAACATTTAAAAACCAGCAATATGGAAGTCTATGTTATTAAAAGAAACGGCGATTACAAACCTTATGCGGAATATAAAATAGAAGATGCTATTAGGAAAAGTTTTGATAGTGTTACAATTCCTTATGATAACAGCATTTTTAACCGTGTAATAAAAATCGTCGAAAGTAAGAGTGTTTGGGCGGTTGAAGAGATTCAAGATCTGATAGAAAAAACGCTGTTTGAAAAGCAATACTTCACCGTAATGCGATCTTTTATCTTGTATCGACATACCCGAAAACTGCAACGCGAACACATCAATGGATTAAATGATGACACGACCTACGTAGATAGTTCACAAACCATCGAAGAGTATATTTCGCAAACCGATTGGAGAATCAATGCCAATGCCAACACTTCATATTCCAATGCAGGCTTGGTCAACAATGTAGCTGGTAAAATTATTGCAAATTATTGGCTGGATAAAGTCTACTCTAAAGAAGAAGGTTATGCGCACCGAAATGGCGACATTCATATCCATGACTTAGATTGTTTAACGGGCTATTGCGCGGGATGGAGCTTGCGGGTTTTGCTCAACGACGGATTCAATGGTGTTCGGGGTCGCGTAGAAAGCAAACCGCCATCGCATTTTAGAGAAGCATTGGGTCAGATGGCTAATTTTCTGGGGATTTTACAAAGTGAATGGGCCGGTGCTCAAGCGTTCAGCTCATTTGATACGTATTTAGCACCTTATGTTTTTAAAGACAATCTATCTTTTGATGATGTGTTAAAAGCCATCCGCAGTTTTGTTTACAATTTGAATGTTCCGGCACGTTGGGGACAATCACCGTTCACGAATATCACACTCGATTGGGTAGTTCCGAATGATTTAAAAGAACAAATTCCGACCAAAAACAGCCACCACTTTTTTGAAGGTAATTTCAGTCACGATCTTTTAATGAAAGCACAAAATAGAGGTGTAGTCAAACCAACCGACTTGAGATACGAACATTTTCAGCAAGAAATGAATCTGATCAATAAGGCTTATTACACCGTCATGACTGAAGGCGATGCGAATGGCCAACCGTTTACATTTCCGATTCCAACCGTAAATATTACCGAAGATTTTGATTGGGATGGTGAAAATACAGACATTCTTTTCGAAAATACCGCAAAAATTGGCTCTTCGTATTTTCAAAATTTTATTGGCAGCCAATACAAGTTGGATGAAAATGGACATAAAGTAGAAAATGAAAATGCATACAAACCCAACGCCGTTCGCAGTATGTGCTGTCGTTTGCAGCTCGATTTAAGAGAATTGCTAAAACGGGGTAACGGACTTTTCGGTAGTGCAGAAATGACAGGAAGTATTGGAGTAGTAACTATTAATATGGCGCGTTTGGGCTATTTATTTAAAGGAAATAAAGCCGAACTTTTTGAACAATTGGATAAATTGATGGCGATTTCAATGTCGACACTGGAAAAGAAAAGGGTTTTCATTCAGGAAATGTATGATCGGGGTTTGTTTCCTTACACCAAAAGATATTTGCCTCATTTTCGCAATCATTTTTCTACCATTGGCGTCAACGGAATGAACGAAATGGTTCGCAATTTCACCAATGACAACGAAGATATCACCAGCAGTTTCGGTAATGATTTTTGTGTAGAAATTTTAGATTACATCAGAAATAGAATGAAAGAATTTCAAGAAACTACCGGAAATTTATACAACCTTGAAGCCACGCCGGCAGAAGGCACTACCTATCGTTTTGCCAAAGAAGACAAAAAAAGATTCGACAAGATTATTCAAGCAGGTCAAAATGAAAATATCTACTATACCAATAGTTCACAAATTCCTGTCGATTTCACGCAAGATCCTTTTGAAGCCTTACTGATGCAAGATGAATTGCAATGCAAGTATACCGGTGGAACGGTTTTGCATTTGTATATGAACGAACGAATCAGTTCTTCAGAGGCTTGTAAAAACTTTGTCAAAACAGTATTGTCGAATTTCAAGCTGCCTTATATTACCGTAACGCCTGTTTTTAGTGTTTGTCCGGTTCACGGCTATCTCAATGGCGAACACGAATATTGTCCGAAATGTGACGCATTAATCATCGAATCTCAAAAAGAAGTATCTCATGAAAACCAAGACTAACGAAGTTTCAGAAAACAACCAACATTTGCGAACCAAATGCTTGGTTTACACACGGGTAATGGGCTATCACCGCCCGGTAGAAAGTTTTAATATTGGTAAAAAAGGCGAACACAAACAGCGTGTACATTTTAAAGAAAATCAGTGTTAGCCAAACCGATTTACAATATTACGCCCTTTACCTTACTCGATTATCCCAATCATTCAGCCTGTATATTTTGGTATGCAGGCTGCAATATGCGTTGTTCTTACTGTTATAATCCGGAAATTGTTTTAGGAAAAGGCAAGATTACTTTTCCTGAAGCCATTTCCTTTTTAAAAACCCGACAAGGCTTGCTTGATGCAGTTGTTTTCAGCGGTGGCGAATGCTTGCTGCATAAAAACAGTATGGCGCAAATAAGTGAAATTAAAAAATTGGGATTCTTAATAAAGATCGACACCAATGGTTCAAAACCTGATATTTTAAAACAATTAATCGCCGAAAATCTAATCGATTATGTGGCATTAGATTTTAAAGCAATTCCTAACAAATTTCACCAAATCACAAAATCGGATTTGTTTCCGGAATTTGAGCAATCCTTAGATATTCTTTTACAAAGCGACATCCAATTTGAAGTAAGAACCACGCATCATTCGGAGTTAATTTCAGATGAAGAAATGAATCAAATGGTCGTTTATCTTGACTCAAAAAAATATACTGGAAATTATTACATTCAATCTTTCAGAAACCATGTTGCCACGCTTGCAGATTTACCTGTTTCTGCAAGAATAAAAGAAAAAGCACTGGCATCAGCATTACATTTCAATATTGTTTTTAGAAACGGATCTTAGTTTTTTCAAAAACTCAAAAACAATCATATACAACCCAATTAAAATTCCAATGCCAAATAGGGTGAATAGGGTATAAATCCAATGAAGAGAATCTTGAAATTTACCAAATGAAATCGTGGGATTGAAAAAAGTCCAATATCCTTTTTTGGCACCCAAAAGGAGCAATGTAATCCAAAATAGTAGAAACGAGCTATGAAATATTTTGATTCCGATTTGGATGTTCTTTCGTGAGCGCGTATCCAATGGATTCGTGATTTCTAAAATATAAGCAATCGACGATAAAAGAATCAAAGTGTTGATGCCAATAGTTGTTCCCATCGAATGCGCCACGGTAATGTGCGTTCCGTGTGTAAACAAATTAATCGCCGGAATAGACAGTAGCAAGGCTAAAACGATATTCAAGAAAACCCAAAAATCAGCCATCATCATCAATTTATAGGCTAAAGAGAATTCGGTTTTCTTTGCTGTGGAAAGACTTTTTTTCCAATCGTAAATGATGGAGAACAGAATAATCCATTCGGTCATGCTGATTCCGTAGGCGAAATAGCGAATCCAAGGTGCTGTCGGAACAATGTAAATGTGGTGCGCCCAACCGAACATTAAATTGGTTAAACCCAGAAAATAAAAGAAAAATGCTTTTTTTGAAACCGCATAACTTTCATCGCCACTAATTTTCGACATTACAAAAAGAGCTGTTCCATACACCAGCATATTCCACGAGCCTACATAAGAGCCACCCGATTTCCATTGCAATGCAATATTTTGAATGAAGTTTTCTCTGAAATATGGCAACATCCACAAATGCGCTTCGGTAAAATGATAGATCATAAAAACGATTCCGGTGGCCCACATCCAATAATAAACAGGCCAGTTTTTAAAGCTCGGCAGCATCGTTTTGTAATAATGAATTCCGAATAAAATCCAACCCAAGACAATCGGGAAGTAAAAATAACTCGGAAACTCTAAGTATTCTTTTCCTGCAAAATTCTTCGATAAATGCGAAATAACAATACCAATTCCGGTGAAAAAAGACAGCCAAAAATGCCATTTGATGAGGCTTTGATTTGCATTTTTAATATAAAAATAAATACCGCCAATGGCACTGAGTAAAATCCAGGAAATCACAAAAAAAGTATGCAACGGTCGGACTGCATGGAATGGCAAAGTCTCTTTTATGAAATCTGGAATGACATATTGAAAACCGGCTAGTAATCCGCAGAGCAATCCGAAGAGTAGTGAAATTAAACCCAATGCAATAAAATAAAAAGGATACTTATTTGCTTTCATGACCTACTTTTTTCTTTTAATTGAAACCCAACCATCTGTTTCTAATTCGGCTTCAGTATTGGGATAAAAACCCGTTTGATTGACTTCTTTAAAAAACTGAACAAGTGCTTCTTTTTCTGTGGAGTTGAAATTAAACTTCGGCATGGCTTTAACACCACTGTTAAGCATGGCTTTTAAATAATCTTCGTTTTGATTAGCATAAACATTCGTCAAATCTGGACCAAGATAACCGCCAAGTCCGTAGAGTTGGTGGCACGAATTGCAATTATTTTTCAACCAAAGATTTTCGCCTTGAATGGCTTTTTTAGACAAATGAATGTTGCCGTAATCCGATTTTGAAGTGTAAATAGTATAATTGTAAACTGAAAAGAGACTAAGTAATAGAAGTATTAAAATCAGATATTTTTTTGAAGCAATCAACGGAAGCATTAATTTTCAATATTAATTGTTGCACGCAATTGAACTACGCTTTTTATAGAATTTGAAATTAAACAAGCATTTTCCGATTTTTCTAAAACACGTTGCGCTTTTTCAAATTTGTCAATTTCAGGAATAGTTAAAATAGGTTTCAGTATAATCTTGGTCATTAAATATTTACCTTCAATTTTTTCTAAAATTCCCTCTGCATGGCATTCAAAGGAAAGGAATTCTAATTTTGAATATTCTGCAACTGCCAAAAAAGTTGTCATAAAGCAACTTACAACTGATGCGGTTAACAAATGTTCTGGTGACCAAATGTTTGGAATTCCTTTGTCAAATTCAGGCGGTGTTGCAACTTCAATTGTGGAGGACAATTCAGGAGATGACATAATTCCTTTTCTGTCATTTTCCCATTTTAAATTCACGGTATAGATATGATTTTCCATATTGTTTTTTATTTTACAAATAGAACTTTTTTACAAGGATAAATTTATGATTGTAATCATGGTTATTCGTTTAAAGAAAAAATTATAATTAGATTTACTAATGCCAAAATTAGAACTACAGCTGTTTTCCAAAAAACATGTGCCTTTTTCAACTCCATAAACTGAAAAACAACTAATAGAAATTTAGCTGAAAAAAGAATTATAATTGAAGTTCTTTTAATAAAATTATTTGCAGCAAAATTTAATACAACAAAAGTTGTCAATGTGAGTAATAATAATAGCCCGAATGTGATGATTAATTCCTTTTTCATGATTAAAAAATTAGATATAAAACAGGAAATAAAAGCAACCAAATCAAATCGCACATGTGCCAAAAAGCAGCCGAAGCTTCAACATCTTCAATAGTAGCATTAGTAATGTTTCGATTTAGAATAAATAATATTACTAATCCAACAATAACATGAATAACATGAAACCCGGTCAAAAGCCAATAGAACGTAAAGAAAGTATTGGTGTCTAACAAAAAACCAGACTTGATTTTGGTATAATACTCGACGCTTTTTAATGCGATAAATAACAATCCACAAAGCATCGAAAGGTTGAGTTGAAAAGATGATTTATTGAAATTCTTTTCTTTAAAATTATGAACTGCATTAGCTACAAATAAACCGCTGGTCAGCAAAAAAACAGTATTAATAGTTCCGATTGTAGTGCTTAATTGTAACCGTGATTCGTGGAAAAGTTGAGGATTGTCTTTAGAACTAATAGCTAATGCGACAAGCGCCATCCCAAAGGTAATCAGTTCCAAAAAAATAATAATCCACATTAGGATTCCTCCAGGAGGATAATAAAAATTTTTATAATTTATATTTAGGGTTTTCATTTAGCGTTTTATTTCCATTCTAATAATCTTCTTTCACCATCAATTTGTTTAATATCGGTGATGTCTTGAGACATTTCAATCACACCTTTATATTCTTTTTCTGAATTACGTACTGCAAAATAGCGGATGTATATTAACCTTTCTTTAAAGTTTATCCAAAAGGAAGCCTCGTTTTGTTCTCCTTTCCTGAATGCTTCTAAAATTTTTAATACAGTATCTACGCTTTTTGGAGGATGGCAAAAACGAACTTCTCTTCCAATTATTCCTGCGCTTCTTGGAAAAACTCTTTCATCGCCTCTATTATAGAAAATCACCTTATCATTTTCATCTACATAAGTTAAATCTACAGGTAAAGTTTTGAATAGCAAATTGACTTGTTCTACGGTCATATAGCCTTCGTCATAATGTACTGCTTTTTCATCAAAAACCACGTCAGTCCTTCTCTCGATATCTTGTGATGGATGAATATATTCAGGTTCATTTGGATATTTTGGTGGAGCATCAGTTAGCATCCAGCCTATTTCATCTTCTCCGTCTCGCATTACTTTCCAATCATCATTAGATAACATTTCTAAAGCATATGGAAAAAGAACGGTTTCTTCAACTTCCAATAATCTATTTATGTTTTGAACCGCTAATTCTGTATTGTGTTTTGCAGAAATAAAATTTTTGTCTTCAATGTTTTGCCTAACAATTCTAAATATTTGTCTAATGATATCATGAAAAGACCACATGTTTTGTGAAGGTCCAATCCATCCTTTTTTCTCTAAAAATGGAAAAAGTTGATTTTCTTTACGTTCAAATCGTCTTTCAATTGTTGCTAATTGATTTAATGCGTTGTAAAATTTTTGATACTCCTTTTCAATATCAATTTGAATGATTTCATCAGCTATTTTATGAATTAAAGCGGTTTCGTCAAGGTAATTTTGTATCGGATGCCCTTTTGTTAGTGCTATGTTTTTAAATTCTGTTTCCATTTTTATTGTTGTTTTATTTTTTCATACAATTTGACCATCGATTGCAATAATTCGCTCGGGGTTGTTAGAATTTGATAATGATTTTGCCCAAACATTTGGGGTAAATAGTATTTGGCTTGCGCTTCGATAGCCAATGCGTAGGAGTTAATATTTCTTTGGTTCAGTTCTCTCAAGGCTTGTTTTACGTCATTAATTCCGTATTTGCCTTCATATTTATCATAGTCGTTTGGTTTTCCGTCAGAAATGAGAATGATCCATTTGCTTTTGTTTTTTCGAGCATCCAATCTTGCTCCAGCGTGACGCAATGCTGCTCCAATTCTTGTATATCCCGAAGGCTCTATGCCGCCAATTTTATGTTTCGCAGCAGACCAATTTTCATCAAAATCTTTGACGGTTAAATAGGTCGAAAAATTTCGTGTTTTGGAATAAAAACTATCAATAGAAAAATCGATATTGAATTCGTTTAATATTTCGCCAAACAAAATCGAAACTTCTTTTTCTACATCAATTACACGATTTCCAGCAGCATAACTATCACTTGATAAGCTAATGTCTAAAAGTAACAGAATGGATAAATCCTTTTCTTTTTTTCGATTTGAAAGATAAATTTTATCGGATGGTGTTTTTTTTGAATGTACATCAACATACAAATCAGTTATGGCATCAATATCAAATTCTTCGCCTTGGGTTTGACGCTTTTGTTGTTGCATTTTGTTGTTCAAATTGATTAAAATTTTTCTTAAACTAATTAATGTTGAACTGTTTTTGGAGATCGTATTTTTATAATAGTTTACGTCAGTTTTTAGTTGTTTTTTTGGATAAACTTTGCAATAATTCTCTTTGTATCTTCTTTTTGAGAAATCCCATTCATTATAGGTAAGATGAAAACCATTGGTGTCTGTTTCAGCACTTTCTGAAATGGAAGTATTCTCAGTAAAATCTGCTTGATAAACGGAATGCGCTGTATCATCAACACGAACGGTAAACTTCATGTTGAGATCTTCAATCGCATTTTCGTGTTTTTCTAGATCGTCTGAACCGTCAAAATCACGCCAATTTCCGTTGAATTCTTCGGCAGTTTCTACTTTTTCAAAATTATGTAACAATACATAATCTTCTTGCTGTTTTTTGTCGATTTCAACCGTAATTATTTCTTCAACAGCTTTTGCATGTATGGTGGTTAAAATTTGTTCGGCTTTAGATTTTTTGATTAAATCAGTAAAATTTTCAAGAATAGTTTTGCTGTTTTCTTCTTTGTCATTTTGCATTAATTTGCCAAAAACCCAAGAATAATCTGCTGGCTTTTTTGGTGTTGCTTTGCGTTCAAAGTGTGTTTTTAATTCTTCATAAATTTCTTCAGCATTTGGATATTTTTGAAACAGCAAAGTTAAAATTTGTTGATTTTTTTCTTCCGGAAAAACTTCGTCAGCAATCAAATTTATATTCATTTCAGATTGCACACTTAAAAACAAAATTCTGAAAAAGTAAAAGCTTAAATTTTGCTCTTTCGATGACAATTCGTTAAAATAAATAGGAAGAAAAAAGTTGTTATTTTTATAACCACCTTCTCGTTCTGCAGGGAAAATTTCGATAGCCTTTCCCGAAATTGCCCTTGCCAAAATGGTTAAACGCGGTCTTACATCCTTCAAGAAAACAGCATTGTTGTCTAAAAGAATTTTTTTCTTGTTTCTTTTTTTGAAATATTTAGAAATTTTTCCAAAAAGTAATTCGTCTAAATCCATTTGTTAAGACTAATTATATCATCAAATCGCACAAATCCTTTAACGATTGAATGGTTTGTAAATCATCAGTAAGGGGTTCAACGATTGCAATATGCGTTGATAATCTTTTAGGTAGTCCGCTATTTATTAATGTTGCAGCATTTACTAAAAGCCGTGTTGAAACGGTTTCGGTCAATCCAAGTTCCGTTAGATTTCTAATTTTAGTGCCAATTGCAACTAGTTTTTTTGCATTATCAGCATCTACTTTGGTTTCATTGATAAGAATTTCGATTTCTTGTTTTGCTTCTGGATAATCAAATGAAAGTGCTGAAAACCGTTGTTTTGTTGACGGTTTTAATTCTTTAAATCCACGTTGATATCCGGGATTAAATGACGCTACAAGCATAAAATCTTCGTGTGCTTTTATGGTAATTCCTAACTTGTCAATAAACAATTCCCGTCGATGATCGGTTAGCGAGTGTATGGCCACAATCACATCAGGTCGAGCTTCTGCAATTTCATCTAGATAAATTATAGCACCTTGCTTTACAGCCAGTGTCATCGGACCATCAACCCAAACGGTTTCGGCACCTTTGATGATAAATCGTCCAATTAAATCGGTTGAAGAGGTTTCTTCGTGGCAGGCAATTGTGATGAGTTTTTTATCTAATTGATGCGCCATATATTCGATGAATCGCGATTTTCCAGTTCCGGTTGGCCCTTTTAGTAACAACGGAATTTTGTTAGAATAGGCATGAGAAAAAATTTCTTCTTCCTTTGCTATGGCATGATAATATGGAGTTGTTGGTGTCATTTTAAAAGAAAATTATAATTGGGCTTCAACTTTATTTAAAAATAAATTTGGATTAATTTTTATGGAAATAAAAGCCCAATTGTTACCCGCATTTTTATTTCCAGCTTTTAAAACTTCCATAGATGAAGTGGCAAACATTTTTGAAAATCCAGCATCTACAGTTACATAATCATACATTTTGTATCCTAGTGTAAAGTCGAATTCAGTGCCTAAATAATTGTCTTGTTTTTCTACGCCTTTATAAATTGAAGCAGCAGAGGCAAAGTAATGAGGGGTCAATTTTGCTGAAAATTTGTTTTTTTCGTAGCCAATATATACATAAACATCCGTTAATCCGACTGAGTTTATATGATTTCCAACGTAAAAATAATCCATATAGCCATTGAATTTATGATTGGTTCCATACATAGGGTTGAATGATTTTATACCTGTTGAAGTGTCATTTTGATCTTTTCCAGAGAGATGCTCAAATCCGATACTTGAAGTAAGATTTGTAGCCGCTTTATAATTAATATTTGCTGAAAAGTAAGCTGCACTTACAGCATTGTCGGCTATCTTTCCAGTTTGTAAATAAGCAGCACCATCAATAGAAAGTGCTCCTTTTCTGAAAACCAATCTTGAACCTATAGTTTGACTATAATCCACCTTTTCTTCCGTTTCAACCAAATAAGGCATCCCGTTGTTGAGAAATAAAACACTTATATTTATCATTTTAAAATCAGTATGATACCATAAATATTGTAATGATTTGTATTGTGGTACAGCGTAGTTTTCATAGAAATTTGTTTCTTTATTAGCATTTAAAGCCATTCCAAAATGAATTTGATTTTTTGAGTTTGGATTGAATTTCAATAAAAAGACATCATGACTTCTAGCTTGCATAGTCCAATCTACATTTCCAAAAATTCTTGCGTCATCATAGTTGATTTCTTGTCGCCCTAATTTAAACGAAAGTTTCTCATTCAGATTAATTTCTCCGTAGGCTTCGTGAAAAGCATTATTAGCATCTGTTTTTGAAGTTGTTGCTACATCGCCCCACGTTTTTACATTTTGTGGTGAAACCCGTAATTTGATGTTTTTAAATGAGTAATCAAATTGTAAACGAGTTCTCTGAGAAATAAACGAAGCTGCTTTTTCTGTATAGGGTTTTAAAGTTCCGTAACCGTTTCTGTTTTCAAATCTTGCGCGTAAATCGGCATTGATATCAAACTGCTGTGCATTTACTATGTTTGCAGAAATTAAAGCAATAACCAATAGATAAATATATTTTTTCATCGTTTTATTTGTTTACGGTTTCAATGATTTTATCTACCGTTTCTTTGTTGTTTACACCCAAACCTTCTTGTTGATGCAATAATTCGCCTTCTTTATTAAATACGCTGATAATATTAGAATGTGAGAAATCTAGAGGAGCAATTTGTTTGTATTTTACAGCCAGCACATTGGCAAATTCTTGAACTGTAGATTTTGTGCCTTGAAGAAAAATCCAATGTGGCGCATCCATAAAATTGGCTTTAGCAAAAGCTTTTAGTCTTTCGGGATTATCAACTTCGGGATCAATACTAACTAAAACAAAGTTTAAATCGGATAGTTTGTCTTTTGGCATTTTAGATTCAATGTCGCGCATATCGGCTACTAATCTCGGACAAGCTGCTTTGCAACTGGTATAAATCATTACCATTACGGTAACTTTTCCTTTTAATTCTTTGAGTTCTATGGTTTTGTTATCTTGCGTTTTCCATTGGCTCGTCAAGTTGAAAATAGATTCTTGTGAAATGGAATTACTTTTTGGTTCTGAAGTTGTTTTTTTGCAGCTAATAAGTATTATAGCTATAAAAAAGAGGATTATTTTTTTCATGGTTTTTTTGTATTTAAAGTGTCTTTGACACATCTAAAACCTAAATTTTTTACTGCATAATTTGCTTTGACACTTCCTCTAAAAGCGTATCTAATGAATGCAGCATAATTCATTAAATCGGAAGCATTTAGGGAACCACTTCCGCAGAACAAATTTTTATCTGTAGTGACATCACTTCGGGATTCACCGGTTAATAGAATGGAGTTAAAATCGGAAGTCCATTCCCAAACTAAACCATGTAAATCATATACACCATAATAGTTTTTGAAGGTTTTACCAATTTCATTATTAAAAGTTTTTGGTTTTTCGTACCAATCTAAAATGTATTGATTGTATGATTTTATTTTTCGAGCATCGGCAATATCTTGATTGGCCATGGCTATAAATTCCCATTCATCAACAGTTGCTAGTCGTTTACCTTGACATTCGCAGTAAGCGTTTGCAGCATACCAAGAAACATTGGTAACTGGGCTGTTTTGTTTCATTTCTGTTGCTAAAAGGGTATCGTTTTTCCAATAGTTTAGATAATTACCATCTGCAAATATTTTTTTAACTTCAGACTTTCTCCATCTTGTATTGTGTTTTACAAAGGATAAAAAGTTGACATTTGAAACTGGATAAGCATCCATAAGTAGGTCGTTAACTTTAACCACTTCATTTTTTTTTCCGTAAAGAGGAATATAATTTCCTCCTTTTACAAAAACCATCGGTGTTTCCACTCCAAATGAAATATCATCTGGAGTAGAAACTGATGGAATAGTTGCATTTTCTATAGTATTCGAGTCTTTATCTTTAGAACAAGAAACAGACACAATTACGACAAACAGAAAATATAACTTTTTCATTGAATTAATAATTTATTTTTTACTTCTAACTGTTTTTACCATAGCAGGAGTAACCTCTTTTTTAGAATTACCCCAAGTGCTGTAAACATAAGTTAAGACATTTGCAACTTCATCATCTGTAAGGGTTTGTGCTGTCATGACACTATTGTATTTTTTGCCATTTACAACAACTTCACCCGTTTTCCCTTTAAGTACAATCTCGATAGCTCTATTCACATCAGCATTTAAGTAATCTGACTTAGCTAAAGGAGGAAATGCATTTGGTAAACCTTCACCAGTTGCTTGATGACATGCAAAACACGTTTTGGCATAAATTGATTTTCCTTCAGCAATTCGTTCAACAAGAGTTACTGCTTTTGGAGCTTTAGCACTTACATCGTCTGGCATTGATTGAATCGTTCCACCTTCAGGATGATAAACTTCATCTGATTGTGTTCCAGAATAGATTGTTTTGTTTTCATCTCCAGTAACATTTATTAAACCTAAACTTCCTTTGTTAAAAGTTCTAAATATAGAGTGATCTACAATAACAAGTGTGCCAGGAACTTCTACTTTAAAGTCGACAATTGCAGCTCCACCAGCAGGAACAAGTGTTGTTTGTACATCATGGTTGATTAGCGTTCCACCCTCGATATGAACATTATCGAAAATTTCTCCAATAACGTGAAATGAAGAAACCAAGTTTGGCCCACCATTTCCAACAAACAAGCGGATAGTTTCACCCACTTTTGCAGTAAGAGCGTTATCGCCTGTTAATGCACCCGTTTTTCCATTAAATACAACATAATCAGCATCTTCTTTTATAGCTTTTGTCATGTCAAACGGTTGCAATCCTTTTTCGCCATTGGCACCTTTAGTATAAAAATCACCTTGCATGATGTAATACTCTTTATCAACTTTAGGAAGGCCTCCTTCTGGTTCCACTAAAATAAGTCCATACATTCCGTTTGCAATATGCATTCCTACAGGAGCTGTTGCACAATGATAAACAAAGAGCCCTTGATTTAATACTTTAAAAGAGAATGTAACCTCATGTCCTGGAGCTACAAAAGACGATTTGGCACCACCACCTGGTCCAGTTACGGCATGTAAATCAATGTTATGTGGTAACTTATTATCAGGATGGTTTTTTAGATGAAATTCTACTTCATCACCTATTCTGGTTCTAATAAAACTACCAGGTACAGAGCCTCCAAATGTCCAATAAACATATTTAACACCATCAGCCATTTCGCCTTCTTTTTCAATTATTTCAAGGTTTACTATTAGCTTTTTAGCGGCTCTATCTCCGACTGGTTTTGGTACAAATGGTGGCGCTGTTAATTCAGCCATTATTGCTTCACCTTCAACTTTTATTTGTGTAGCATCGATTTTTTTGTATTCATTGTTTTGCTTGCAACTTCCTAGGGCTACAAGAGCAAGTAAGGATAAAATTATTTTCTTCATGATTTTAACTTATTTTTCAATTTCTAAAGCTTCATCTGTTGGTCTACCATATTTTATGAAATCATATATAAAGAGACTTATTCCAACAGTAAACATTGTCGCACAGATTAGCAAGACAACGAAGTGAATTTCAATTTCTTTTTGAACTTCCATGAACTCCATTTTTTGTTTTCGTTCTAAATATACTTGCACTACACCTGCAACTCCGAAAGCTACCGTCATTCCTAATATTCCTATATTAGAAAGCCAAAAAGCAGCATTTCCTTGTAGGCTATTGTAGCGTTTTCTTCCTGTTAAATTTGGTAGCGCATAACTAATGATCGCGAGTACAATCATGGCATATGCTCCCCAAAATGCATAATGTCCGTGCATTGCAGTAACTAATGTTCCGTGAGTATATAGGTTTGTTTGTGGTAATGTGTGTGCAAATCCTAATAAACCAGCACCAATAAAAGATACTATAGCAGAACCGATTGTCCAGAATAAAGCAATTTTATTTGGATGACTTTTTTCTCCTTTTCTATACATGTTTACTGCAAATAATGCCATGGCAAGGAAAGCTAAAGGTTCAAGTGCTGAGAAAATTCCACCAACAATTAGCCAAATTTTATTCACTCCAATGTAATAGTAGTGGTGACCCGTTCCTAAAACTCCGGAAAGGAATGTTAATCCAATAATTACATACAACCATTTTTCAATAACTTCTCTATCAACACCAGTGAGTTTAATTAATAAATAAGATAAAATACCACCCATTATTAATTCCCAAACACCTTCGACCCATAGGTGAACTACCCACCAACGGAAAAAGGAATCCGTAACTTGACTGTCAAACCATATCATTCCAGGTAAGTATAGTAACGCTGCAAACAGCAATCCCATCGATAGTACTAATGCTGTTGTTGTTTTACGTTTTCCTTTAAATAATGTTCCTAGAATTAATCCTAAAAACAGTAATACATTTACAACTACAAGAAAATCTAATTCCCTTGGGATTTCAAGAAATTTTCTTCCTTCCCAGTGATTAAAATGGAAACCAATAATGGCAACAACACCCACTAAAGCTAATGAAGCAAGCTGAATATAAGCCCATTTTATACTGATTAGCTCCCGTTGTGCTTCTTCAGGAATTATATAATAAGCTGCGCCCATAAATCCTGTTAACAACCAAACTACTAATAAGTTGGTATGAACTGCTCTTGCAGTATTAAATGGAATGATGTCGTGAAGACCTTGCAAACCAATACGGTCAAAGCCCATGATAAAACCGTATATAATTTGCAAAGAGAATAGGAGCATGCACAATGCAAAAAACCAATAGGCTATTTTTTGTGATTTATATTTCATAATTTCTAATTTTGATTATTTTCTTTAGCTAATGGAGAAACCACACGGTCAAAACCATTTAAATCGATTTTTCCAATCCATTTGAAATAAGCTACTACTGCTTCGGCATCATCTTCAGTCATGGCATAAGCAACCATTTTTCTTCCTCTTGGTTGCCAAGGTTCTTTACTCATTAAGACCGCTTTTACATAAGCTTCACCTCTGCGGTCTATTACTTTTGTTAATTCAGGGGCATAATAAGCACCTTCGCCAAGAATAGTATGACAACCCATACAATTGTTGGATTCCCAAATCTCTTTGCCTTTTACAACTTGAGCATCAATTTTGCCGTGGTTGGTTTGGTCATTTTTTGGCATAAACGAGTAAATTGTCAGTCCAATAAAGACCAAAAATGTGACTAAAGTTCCACCCAGAAAAAATGCCCTTGCTTGTGATTTTGATAGCATAAATTTTAGTTTTTAGTTAATTATTTTTACAATAAAGGATAAAATTGTCCTTTATTAATGTTGACCAAAATTCTGAATGTATATTGTCATAAAATATGATAAAAGTCATGATTGTTAAATAAAAGATAAAATTATCTTTTATTGAAATATGTTTTCATTTTTTTGTAATAAAAACTATGTTTTCTAAAAGTTGTGAATATGCAATCAGGGCCACTATTTTTATAGCTACTCAATCTCAAAGTAATGCTAATATTGGGATAAAAGAAATTGCAAAAGAAATTGATTCTCCTATTGCTTTTACGGCAAAGATTTTACAGGTACTTGTCAAAAATAATATTCTTAAATCTACTAAAGGAGTAGGCGGAGGTTTTATGATTTTGAAAAATGATTTGAAAAATATAAAGCTTTCAGATATTGTAATTGCCATTGATGGAAATTCTGTTTTTTTAAAGTGTGGATTAGGTTTGAGTAATTGCTCCGAAGATCATCCATGTCCAGTCCATGAAAAATTTAAGTTTGTAAAAAAAGATTTAATTTTTATGTTAGAAAACACAAATCTTGAAGAATTGACCGTAGGAATAAAAAAAGGAACAACTTTCTTGAAATACTAAAAAAAAAGCGCGAATTACGACAATTCACGCTTTCCAACCTTAGATAAAGAAAAACAATTTTTGAATTAATAAGTAACTTTATTTAGGTAGCAGCACATCGCCGATAACATGAATTATCCCGTTTCCTGTTGGGATAGATGCTACTATTTCTGAACCATTTACAAAGGTTTTATCACCTTTTTTAGTGATTTTTACTTTACCGCCAAAAACCATATCAAACTCTTGTCCGTCTTGCATATACTCTGTTTTCAACGTTCCGACATAAGTGTGATAGCCTAAAATATTTTCCAAATCACCTTTTTTCTCTGGTTTTAATAAACCTTCTACGGTTCCGGCTGGCAATTTGTCGAAAGCTGCATTGGTAGGCGCAAAAACCGTAAATGGACCAGCGTTGCTTAAAGCAGTTACTAAACCTGCAGCCTTTACTGCAGCAACTAACGTGGAGTGGTCTTTACTTCCTACGGCGGTTTGCACGATGTTGGGAACAGAAGTTTCATCGACCACATTTTCTTGTCCTCCAGTTGATACTGCTGTTGTTTCAGCAGTCGATTCGGTTGCGGCTTGATCCGTTTGTTTGCAACTCATGGCAATAAATAAACTTGCCATTAACAATGTTTGAATTGATTTTTTCATAATAAATACTTTTATATACTTTCAAATTATACATACAAAGTACCTGATTATGAAACAGACCTTTTATGAGTGCAATCATAAAAGTGGCTGTTTTTTAACTTTTTTTATAGAATAAATAGCCATGATTCCAATTCCTAAAACCAAAACAATGGCTGCGCCAAAAAGCATTTCATTTACCAATGGAATCACGGTGTAACTAAACGATGCGATGCCTTGAATGGCTAAAATAACTTCATTCAATATAACACCGACCGAGAAAATGATGATACCCGTTTTGATTTGTTTATTGTAATGAATCAATTGATTCGCATAAATATAAAACAGCAAAAACAAAGAAATAACAGCCAATAAAACCAAGTGCAAATAAGCAATGACAATAGGTCTGAATCCGAAAGCCAACTGACTTAAAGCCGGAATAGTAGAACCTAATTGAAGTAAAAATTTAGCGCTCAAGGCAAATCCCACAAAAAGCAAAATATACTTCAAAAAGTACGGCAAATTTTCTATAAATTCTCGTTTGGTTTTAATGATGATTAGTAAGAACCTAAACCAAGCATACACTTGAATAAAAGCGGCAATAACACTCAAAACGTAAATAAGAACAGGCAAATCCCACCAAAGTGTCGATAGAAAATAGGCCGGAATACAAGCCATAAAAAACAACTTAAAAACCTGGGCGTAAAATCGGTTCTCACTCGCTTTGAGGTTCAATATTGAAAACAACAATCCCATGCAGGCAAAGAAAAACCAACCATTATATTGAAAATGCAGGTAGTAATATATAGAGGCTAAATATTCGTTTTGATGGATGTTTTTAGTCGCCATCATATAAGCCAAAGCAAAAGTGCCCAGCGAAGAAAAAACATTGAAAAACAAAGCGGCTTTAAACCAATTTTTAGACAAATCATCCTTGGCAATTCGTTTCAAATCTTGGAAATAAAAATAGGCGAAAACACAAGCCACAAACAACGATGCTGTTGAAAAAATTATAGAAATCAATCCGTAACCTTGAATGATAAATGACACCAACATGCCGTAGGCACAAATCAAATTGGCAACTAAAATTTTGGTGTATTTATCGCTAGGTATATTCGCGGTAAGCTTTGTTTTATTTTCTAAAAACAAAATCATCAAGACTATTAAAGTATGGCTGATCCAACCGGTAAAGGCAAAATGCGAATGAGAATGCTGTAAGTGTTTTTGATCTAAGAAAGGAAATTCGAAACCAATTTTGTAGCGCATTAAAAGCCCTAATAGTGCAACAATCAATAAATTTATCAAAGAGAATTTTAACCAAAAGTTGCATTTAAAAGACATTAGAAATATATTTTATGATTATTAATTTCGATTTTGTTGGTTTCCTTCATTTTGGCAAATGATCGAATTACGGTTTCGACTCTCAAGCCTGTAAAATTGGCAATTTCTTGTCGGGTGAACGGAACCAATTCTTTACAATCACCAGATCCTTTTTTGTGGGCATTTAAAAAAGCCAGAATCCTAAACTCAGGCTTTTGGTTTATGATATCTTTAGTCGTTTTTGCTTTCCCATGAATTCTCTTGGCCATGAGCTGCAGAAATTGCTTTTGAATGCTCGGATATTCATCAATAATTTTTAAAAATTTATCTTTAGAGAGCTTGATAATTTTAGAATCTTGAAACGCCGTTGCTGTCGATGGATATTTTTCATCAATAAACAAAGGCGGTTCTCCAAAACTTTGTCCCATGGCAAAATAACCTTGTGTAAATTCTTTTCCATCATCATTAGCATTAAACATTCTGACACAACCTTCAATAATCTGATAATAAAAATTGGCGGCATCATCTTCAACAAAAATCACTTCGTTTTTTTTGTATTCTTTAGCAATGGCTCCCCAAGAAAAGAGTAAATCTAAATCTATTTGCATAGTGAATAAAGTGTTTTTAAGTCGAAAAGTCTTTGTTTAATAGACATTTGTACTTATGGTTACAAAATTAATTTTTCCAAAGTTACTAAAATTATGACCAAAATCATATAATTAGCCCTATTTCGTACTGTAAATTTGTCGTATGAAAAAAGTGATTCTCATACTGGTTTTCGCCATAATTCTCAAGCCGGTTTTTCCGGTAATAGAATACGTGACTAACTATGATTATATCGCTAAAGTGCTCTGTGTAAACAAGGCTCAACCTAAATTAGAGTGCAACGGGAAATGCCATTTGATGAAAGAATTGGCCAAAGCATCAGAAAGCGAAAAACCAATTCATTCTAACAAAAAAGACAATTCTAAACAAGAAGTTGAGATTTTATTCTTTCAAGACCTCATAACATTAGTTGCGACACAATTTTTTTTTCATAGTAAAACTACTATTGGAGACAACTATGCCAACTTATACTTTCACACGGTAAGTTGCTCCGTTTTTCATCCACCTGCAAAAATAGCCTAAACCATTTGGGGAAAGAAAACTTCTTGCAAGCCATTCTTTCTCAGTCCTAAATTAATTTTTCAATTCTTAAAAAGAGTTGACAGGATTTCTATATCCCAATCGTTTTGAAAAGCAATCTTTTCAGACACCTATTCTAAAAACTTTAATCAATAAAAATGAAACCATATTTAAACAAAATATTCGCCATTGTATTCATGACTTTAGCATTCAGTTCATGTTCTAATGATGATGACAATGCGATAACTCCAACGGCTAATGAACTAGAAGGCCTAACCAAATTCAAAGAAATTAGTAACGATACCCATACCATCGAATTATTCTCGCACATGGGCGCAACGCAACAAGGGTATAATGAAATTAAATTAAGAATAAAAGACAAAACAACCAATCAATACCTAAAAAACGCTACAGTTTCTTGGATGCCAAAAATGCACATGGCCATGATGACGCATTCTTGTCCGTATTCAGAAGTAAAGAAAATCACAGCCGACGGAACCTTGTATGAAGGTTACATCATGTTTCAAATGGCACAAAATGAAACCGAGTATTGGGACTTAAAAATCGATTACACCGTTGATGATGTTGCGTATACTGCAACTTCAATCATTGATGTTCCAGCTTCTAGCAAAAGAACGGTCAACACCTTTACAGGTTCGGATGGTGTAAAATATCTAGTGGCTTATGTTGCGCCCGAGCATCCCAAAGTGGCGGTCAACGATATGGTGGTAGGCGTTTGGAAAATGGTTGACATGATGACATTTTCGGTAGTTGACGGCTACACTGTAAAAATTGATCCTAGAATGCCTAGTATGGGAAACCATAGTTCACCAAATAATGTCAACGCGATACAAGCTACATCAGGCGATTTATACAATGGCAAACTATCCTTGACGATGACAGGCTATTGGAAAATCAGTCTGCAATTGGCAAAACCCGACGGAACGATCGTAAAAGGCGAACCCATCGCTGATGCCGTTACAGAAAGCAGTATCTTTTTTGAAATAGAATTTTAAATTCCGAGGAAGTATAAAAAGGTCAAATTCAATTTTGGTTTTTGACCTTTTTAAATGAATAGATCATGAAAAAAAAACATTTTACCTTGTTACTACTGCTGCTGACTTCTTTTCTCTTAGCACAAGAAACTAAAAAAGACAGCCTGCAACCCATACAAATGCAAGAGGTTATTGTTATTGGAAACAAAGCACAACTAGCGAGCAAACAATCTAAAACACTTACGTCTATTGACGACTATTTGCAAAAATCCACAAAAGTTGATATGCTTAAACGTGGTGCTTATGCATGGGAACCGCTGATCAATTCGATGCCCACCGAACGTACTTTAATTACGATTGATGGCATGCGTATTTTTGGCGCTTGTACCGATAAAATGGATCCGATTACCTCGTATGTTGAAGTTTCCAATCTATCCGAAGCCACTATCAGTTCGGGGCAAGAAGGTGCTTGTTATGGTAGCACTATTGGAGGTTCAATAGATTTGAAAAGAACCAGAACTAATTTTAAAACCCAAAAATGGAATGCCAACTTCATTACTGGTTTTGAAACCAATAACCAACAAAAAATACTGGGCTCAGCGATTAATTATGCCGATAGTTTGGTGTATGTTGATGTCGATTTTATGTACCGCGATGCTGAAAATTATAAAGCCGGAAATAACAAAGAAGTGTTGTTTTCTCAATTCAAAAAAAGAAACTTTTCAGCGACTTCAGGTTTTAAATTAGGAAAAAACAAACTCGTTGAAGGTTCATTAATTTACGACAAAGCCACCGATGTAGGCTATCCGGCTTTACCGATGGATGTATCGATAGCTGAAGCGACTATTGCTTCCTTAAAGTACGAATATGCTCCGCTAGAATCTATAATTACCCATTGGGAAACCAAAGCATATTTCAACACCATCATGCACAAAATGGATGACACCAAACGCCCCCTTGTTCCAGTGCATATGGATATGCCGGGTTGGAGTAAAACCTACGGTTATTATTCAAAAATTACAGCCATTAGAGGAAGCCATCATTTTTTAGTAAACCTAAACTCATTCTATAATAAATCATTGGCTGAGATGACGATGTATCCGGCAAATCCTGATGAAAACCTTATGTTTATGCTGACTTGGCCCGACGTAAGAACTTTTTATAATGGTGTGTTTTTAGAAGATCAATACAGTTTGAATTGTCATTCATCCCTAAAATTTACGGCTGCTATGGGTAGTCATACTAACAAAATTGAAAGCGAATTTGGATTGAACAGTTTGCAGATTTTTTATCCCAATATGAAGGCGCAAAAAAAACGTTTCTTAAAAAGCATTTCTTCCAATTACAATCATGCAAAGCACAGTGTTTCCTACGGATTTGGTGCCGCTTATGGCGAAAGAGCACCATCGGTTACAGAAGCTTATGGTTTTTATTTGTTCAACAGTTTTGAAAATTTTGATAACATAGGCAATCCCAATTTGAAAAATGAAAAGTCATTCGAAGGAAATGCTTATTTAGGGTTCAAGAAAGAAAAAGTGAATATAAAAATTGCAGCTTCCTATTTTCATATTGCGGATTACATTGTAGGGAAACCTGATGCTAGTCTCGTTCCGATGACCATTGGGGCGAACGGCGTGAAGATATACACGGCACTTGATTATGCTACCATTTTTAATGTAAGCTTTACTGCTGAATATCAATTTTCAAAACTATTAAAATGGAATGCACAATTTGTTTACAGCCAAGGGAAAGACCATGAAAATATAAACTTGCCATTTATCAGTCCGCTACGGTATGCTACATCATTACTTTATATAAAAGAAAAAATTTCCGCAGAGATAATCCTTCAAGGCAATGCAAAGCAAACCCATTTCAGTTCAATTTACGGAGAAGATGAAACACCTGATTATGCGATTATCAATATGAACTTGGGCTATAAATTTAATCTCAATAAAAGTAAAGTACATACAAAATGCGGTGTCGAAAACATGCTAGATACTTATTATTCAACTTACTCCGATTGGAATAATTTCCCGCGACCAGGAAGAAACTTTTTTGTGAATGTATCGGTAGATTTTTGATTAAAGCGTATTTTTTACCATGAATTTCTAACAGCAATCGCATCTTTAATGTAAACACTGTGGTACTTCTGTTAGATGTCTCTTCACAGCTTAAATCCCCAAATCCTTCCAGCGTTCTTTAGTTACGGTGATTTTTAAAAAGTCATTTAACCAAATATTAGGCTTCTGAATTTTAGTGATATATTTCTTGTTGATAATCGTATCTCTGGCTTTGGTATAACAATAATCAATATGATATTCTTGGGCAATTCGCTCCAAATCATCCCAACTGGCTTTGATATCAAATAGTTTGTGATCAACGGTGCGAATCGTTTTATACCTCGGATTATTTTCTGGTTGATTGATACAGATAATTTTATAGGGATCAACTTTCACTTTTATCTTATTGATTGAATCCAACCATAGACTACTATGTTCATAGGTTTTAACCCAAATTTCAGCTTCATTAACAAAAATGTCCAGTTGCTCCGTAAGCTTTTCCCAGATAGGTTTATTCAAAAATTTATTGACCCTATATTTATTAATGGCATCTTCAGAAATAAAATCATTATCGCTTCCATACGCCGTAAAATAAATAATAAAAGGGGTATAATCATCAATTGTTTTTATTTCATCCAGCAGGCTAAATGTGTTTCCGCCGAGTATTGAATAATCAAGAAACAGTAAATTCGGTTTTTTACTTTGTATTGTTTTTAATGCCTCATCAAAAGTGGAAATCAATCCCAAACAATCCCAATTCAAAAATGCATCCATCCTCACTTTCACGCCTTCACAAACATGCAAGTCATCTTCAATAACTACATAACTATATCTTGATTTTATCATAGTCTATATTTTTATGCAACGTGATGGTTACTTTAGTTCCTGAAGGATTAATTTCATCAGTAATATCAAATACTATCGCCTTTTTATGATGCTGATTGATGATATGTATCATCTCAAGAATGGTCTTTAAGCCATTGCCATTTTTCTTAAAATTATTGATTTTAGAAGCATTGTCACGACCCACCCCATTATCAGTAATCGTTATGAAATAATGCGTTTCATTGTCAGCAAAATCAATTTCCAAAATGCAATGACCATCAGTTTTGTTTCGCAATCCGTGTAGCAAAGCATTCTCAACAGGAATTTGTAACAACCCTACCGGAATTTCATAATCATCTGGAATCAAATTTCCGTTTTTTAAAACAAAATTCAAATCGGGGATAAAAAGCAAGCGTTGTATTTCAATACTGTTTTCAACCAATTTCCATTCATTAGAAAAAGGCAACGTGAACTTATTCTTTTGTGTAAAACTGTAAAGAATATTGATGCTTTCTCCTAATCGACTGATGACTTTTTCCGCATGGGGTTTACCTTGCATTTGCGAGCCTATACTGTTCAATGCGTTGAGTATAAAATGAGGTCGAAATTGGTTGCTTAAACTCGATAAGTTAAGTTGCGACAATTTCTTTTTCTGCTTTTCAATTTCATTGCGCCTTTGAAAAAAATAAATTATTATTCCCAAAATTGGTAAAGACAGTAACAGCCAGAACCACCATTTCTGCCATAAAAAATTATCAATGCAAATCGGGTATTCATACACATTAAAACTACCATCTTGCTGGCAGATTCTAACATGAAAAATATAATCTCCAGCCGAAAGATTTTTAAACTGGAATTTGGTTTGCAGGTTCGGATTTTCAAATACCGGCAGTTCTCCCTTTTTAGTCAAAATACCATTGATAAATCGGGGCATGTTGTCTTTAGTCTGATAATGTATCTGAATATCGAAACTGTTTTCAGTAGGCTTAAATGCAACGACTTCTGAACTTTTGAACTCCGTTTCAATACTGTCTTTTTTAACTAAAATGATTGGGTTGACTTTGAACGTTGGTAAAGCCGACCACTTCTTGATATCCCATTGATAAACCATATCACTGGTGGCAAACCAAATGCTTTGGTCGCGCTGGTCCGTGAGTATCGTATTTTGTTCTGTGCCACTGGTTAGATTGATTTCCATCGGATTCAAATAAAGCACTGCAATGGTTTCGTCGGTATACCATTTTTTAAGGTCAAAAAGTAATACTTTGTCTTCTGCACCAAGTATCAAATATTGATTCCATTGATGAATTAAGGTGATAGCTCTGCCACTTTCTAATAATGGGTGTTTGATAGAAACAAAATTTTTTACCGCATAATCGGTTTCACTTTTACCATTATAGTATAGCAAATTTCCGTTTTTAGCGCCAATCCACAACCTCTTGTTTGAATCGAGCACCATAGCCATTGTTCCTAAATAATCAAGTTTTGTAACCTTGTGTTTCCATGTAGTACATTCATTGGTTTTCGGATTATAAACGCCAATACCACCGCCACCACCGTACCAAATCGAACCATATTGATCTTCACAAAGCGTTAGAATGTTTTCAATATCAAGCCCTTGCTTTTCTGTAATTTTAGACCAATTAATTGGCTCCGGTGAGTCTAGGTTTTTAATATCTGTATGCCATATGCCTTTGAGCGAAGTGCCCAAAAACAATTTATTGCTTTTACTGATAAACGTGCAATAACCAGCAATACTATCGGCAATGGTGCGATACTTATTAAGGTTCTCATATAGTAAAAGTCCCAGACCTCTTTCACCAATCAATACCATTTTGTCTTTGTAGCGTATCCCTCCATTTAAAAACTTAACTGTATTGTTTTTGCTTTGAATGACTTGATAATCATTGGGTATAACAGATAAAGCACCCTGATAGCTCCCGGCCCATATTTGTCCATTTTTGTCCTGTTGTAAAGTAAAAACAGAATTAGAATTGCTCTTATAGAAAAGTCTTGGGTATTTTTTGATATGCGGAAAAAGCCTAAGAAAACTGCCATTGGTACCACAATAATAGCTATTGGTCTCCTTTGAATACAATTTATGAACATAGGTATCGCCAAGACTTGAATTCGCCACTGGCGCAAAACGGTTATCCTTGAAACGGTAGATAAATTTCTGATTGGTAATAGTATTTGACGCTAAATCCTCATGAAAAATATAATCCTTGCAATCGAGACTGGTATTTTTTAAAATGCCATTTTTTACGGCAAGCATTCTTCGTTCTCCACTTATAAAGGAAAAATTATTAACATCCTTAAAATCGTGGATTGATAAAAATGTAGGCGGGCATTGGTAACGCTTCACAAAATTTACAGCGTTTCCTATAACGTGATAAATTATTGACTGTGCTTTCGAGTGGATAAACAAGTACAATTTGTGCTCATGATTGATTAGTTCCGATGAAATTAAATCTTTTACAAAAAACTGCTTCAACACAACTATTTTGTTGCCTTCAAGTTTGTTTACTGTAATAAAAGGGTTTTCAACGTACTTGATGTTTAAGTAGTAAATAGAATGACCTACTTTCTTAAAAAAACCAGCATATTCAAGATCTTTACCTAGCAGGTATTTCTTTATTGCTTTATCGTTATCAGTAACAATAATACTTTTAGTTGAGCAATAGTAATCTAAGTTGTTAATTCGAAAAACATTGTACAAAAAGGGATAAGATTTGTTTTTAGATAAAACCGGAATCGTTGACGTTGTATTACCAATCTTAATATATTCCTTGCCGTAAGGCTGACACCAAATGACGCCCAAAGGGTCTTCAGAAATCGGAATTCCTCCATTCAAAAAATCGTTCCCGTAATTATTCTTATCGTAAACAAAAGCGTTACTTTCGCTAATGGGTATTTCCTGAGCCAACAGTTTTAATGAAATCAACAATAAAAGGAAACACTGCTTCATTTTGCAAAAATATAGGTTTTCCTATTCAGATTTCTAACACGCTTCAATTTCATGTCGCTTTTTGGCGGTTTCGTGAAAGGGCATTTTTTTAAGAGATGTTTTTTGCAGATGTTTAACAAAACATTACACCTCATAAAAAAAATATTTTATGCTTTTTTAATTCTTGTTACTTTTAATATTGCGAAAGCACAGGAAACGACAATTAATGCAGTCTTGGCAAATCCTTGTGCTGTGCTTCCAGCGCAAGGATTTAATAATTCACTTGATTTTACAGTTTATCCTAATCCGTCAAATGGTTTGGTAAATATTGAAATCCATTCATTGACCACAATCAACAACACAAAAATTGCGGTTTATGATATGAAAGGATTGCTGGTATATGAAAGTATTACCAAAAACAACAATACTTATTTCATAAAGTCTTTACCATTACAAAGTTTAAGTAGTGGTATTTATTTACTCTTGATAATTTCAAACCAAGAGCGATTAACCAAAAAACTGATCATTAATAAATAAGACATCCAAATGAAAAAAATACTTACACTATTGCTTATTTGTCTGTTTGGAATAAATGTTTTCGCACAAATCACAGAAACTTGTGCAAGCGGAACAATTAAGCTCAAGACGCAAAATCATCAATATGGAACACTTGAATGGGAAAGATCGCAAGATGCAGTGAATTGGATAAAGATTCATAACGAACATGATACAACCTACGTTTTTACTCCAACTGTAGCTTCGTATTATAGAGCCGTCAACAAGTTTCCGTCTTGCGAACCCATCATATCATCGGTAACGTTGGTGCAACGCCCACCAGTTGCTAATGCGGGTCAAGATAGATTGGTAAACGATGATGAACTCTATTTAGGCGCAAACACTGCTATTGGAAGCACCGGAAGCTGGACTGTATTTCAAGGAATTGGTGGCTCTATAATTGAACCGACAAACCCAAGATCAAAGTTTACGGGAACAACGGGTGATTATAAACTTATTTGGACTTTACAAAACTCATGTGGCATCAGCACCGATACTATAAATGTGAAATTTGTAAACAATCAGTATCATGACAAAATTGTTATCGTTGACAATACCGATATAATGCAAAGTACGCCAGCTCAATTGGCAAATGGGGATTATATTATTCAATTCAGTACCCCAGTTCCCGTTATTGACAATGAAACAATATTAGTCGGACAAGTTGGAAATGGATATTTAAGAAAAGTAAATGCCGTCACCCAAAACGGAAATACTTTTACAATGACAACAACACAAGGCAAATTAAAAGACTTGTTTATCGATGGTGGTTTCGAATTGGGGAACGTTTTCAAAATTGATACTATCCTGCCAGCTTCACGAATGGCAAAATACAATAGACTTACAAAAATACCCACAAGAGCAGAAATACTTTCAAATCCGCATTTACGGGTAGGCAAGCATTTTTTTGTAGTTAATGAAAGTATATCAAGTCCATACAATGGAATATCCATGCAACGAGTGGCAACTACAGATTCAAATCCAGACAATCCAGAGTTTCATTTTACATTCAACAATACAATCGTTAACCAAGGAAGTTTTAATTGTCATTTAAATGGCGGCTTAACTTTTACCCCAAATGTATATGCCGATTATGAAACAACTTTATTGCATACCACATTCAATGTTGGTTTGAATAATGCTACTGTAGTCAGTGATTATCAATTTAGCATAACAAATACGACCAATACCAATCTGTTTGATCACGATTTTTCATTATACACATACAATCGATTAGTTTATTTCTTAATTGGGGCTCAACCTGTTCTAGTGAATGTAGGTGTTGATTTCAATGGTAAAGCATCATCTGAAGTAAATACAAATTTATCATTTATACATTCCTTTGAAAATACGGTTACTACAAATGCAGGCTTGAGCTATAATGATGGAGTTTGGACTAACCATTATGATGATACTATTACTACAACCCTAGATAACAACTTAAATATCACGGGTAGTTTGACCCAAAATTTTGAGATTGGTCCCAAAATGACATTTATGATTTATGATGTTATTGGTCCTTATGTTGATGTGAAACTTACGGAAGACTTAATGATATGTGCTAGTAGTATTGATGCCGATAATCTTAATTGGAAAGCCAATTTAAATCTTGGTGCCAAATTTACCCTGGGAGCCAAAGCAGAAGTGCTTGACTATAATCTGTTTGACTACGCTAAAACTTGGGAAAACCGCGAGCTTTATACTGTTGATTTTCCATACACCATAGAATATCATTCGGGCAACAATCAACATTATACGCAAGCTAATCAGATGACGAATCCAGTAAAAGTTCGCGTTATGAGTAACAAAGGCTTTCCGGTGCCGGGAACAGTCGTCAAATTCGAACCATTCTCGGGTAATGGAACAGTTTTAGACACTTTTGTAGTGACCGATCTTAACGGTTATGCTCAGACTTTTTGGTCTCCGATAGGTACAGGAGTGAGTAAACTATCAGCTATAGTAAAAGATTGCAATCAAAATAACATTTCAAACTCACCACTTGTTTTTGAAGCAACTGAAATAACAGGTATTGATTGTACTCATACGACACTTTACGCAGATTATATAATTATAGGAAATCTAATTAGTCCAACTGCACATATGGGTGTACCGCCTTATACCTATTCAACCGATAATATTAATTTTAGTAGTTTAATACCTCAAATCACAATGTCAGCGGGCGGTAATTATGCAGCAAGTATAAAAGACAGTAATGGCTGTATGGCTTTTATGAATTATTACAACGGTCCGGCAAATTGTAATAATTCGGGATTAAATATACAATTACAATCTTTTGGTAGGAATCTATACGCAACGGGACATGGCGGCAGACCACCTTATTTGTACTCGTTAGACAACATAACTTCATATGGTACAAATAATGTTTTCTCTGGTCTAACAAGTGGCTACCATACGGTTTTTGTAAAAGATGCAAATGGTTGCACCAAAAGAAGCGTAACATCTATTACTAACGCAACGACTGGTCTTATTGCTTATTTTAATACCAATCCTAATGCTCCGCTTGTTGGGCAATACATTCAGTTCAATAATTTATCAAGCAATGCTACAACTTATCTTTGGGACTTTGGTGACGGTACTACATCTACAGCAACCAATCCAACAAAAATTTACAATAATAATGGGAGTTACACCGTAACATTAACGGCTTACAATGGTGTTACACAACGTGTTTTTCAAAATATAGTAAATGTTATCTATGACCCAGAACTGGTTGGCTGTTGGAAGCAACTGGCTTCAGGAGGGTTTCATACAATCGGGATTAAAAACAATGGAACTTTATACGGATGGGGTAATAATGATTCTGGTCAAATGGGAATAGGGAATTCAAGTGCTGGAGGTATTCTGCCTCCTAATGTAGCGACTCAAATTTGGACAGACAATGATTGGAAACAAGTAGCAGCAGGGCAGTATAATACCTATGCTATTAAATATGATGGTTCGCTTTGGGCGTGGGGCAATAATCAATACGGACAGTTAGGAAAAGGAAATTATTCAAGCACGATTCAAAATTTTTACCCTAGAAAAGTCGGATCAACTAATGACTGGAAATATGTTGCTGCAGGATATTTTCATGTCATTGCTATAAAAAACGACGGTACGCTATGGGCATGGGGAAGAAACACGGACGGTCAATTAGGTGACGGGACCACTACAAATAAAAACATACCAACGCAAATAGGAACTGACAATGACTGGGAAACGGTAGAAGGAGGTGGTTTGCACACACTTGCAATAAAAAATAACGGTACACTATGGGCTTGGGGTGCAAACAATGTAGGCCAATTGGGAGATAATTCGTTTAATCCAACACTTCCTTTTCAAGTTGGTTTTGATTTAGATTGGAAACAAATAACGTGCGGAGATTATCACTCAGGAGCCATAAAACAAAATGGAACACTTTGGATGTGGGGTTATAATAATAGTGGTCAATTAGGAACAGGCACTACTAACAATGAAGATTTTCCTATACAGATAGGAACAGAAACCACATGGAAAAATAGCAGTGCCAAGTACAGACACACTAGTGCAATTAAAGTAGACGGTTCTATATGGAGCTTTGGAGATAACGTAAATGGAGCATTTACTGATAACTCAATAAGCACATCTTTGACTCCAATTTTAATTAATAATAATGCAGAAAATAAAAATATAATTTCAGGATTCAACAACAGTATATTATTGAAGAATGATGGTAGTATTTCAACTTGGGGCATCAATCAGTTCGGACAATTAGGTAACGGGACAACAACAAACTCCTATACCCCAAGTCAAATTTCCTGCCCTAACTAAAACCACAATCATCAATAAGTTACAATATTGCCAAATGTTAAATCTTTAAAAAGTATTGTATGAGAAAAACAATAATAATCGCATGCTTATTTATTACCAATGTTTATGCTGGGATCGGAACGGAAAGTTGCCATTGTTATAATGTGTCATTTAATAAAAAACTTACAGAATATAAACTTCCGGAATACAATGTCGCAGAGTTTAAAGCTGTAAAGAAAGGAGCTAAAAAAATGAACGCTGACGATTTGTATAAATACGCAATATTTATACTAACTAACGATCAACATAATCTCATAGATTTAGAGAAGGAAATAGAAAAAGAAGACAAGCCTCGTTATCAGGTTTTTAACGAAGAACAGAAGAGAATACACATTGCTTCAAACTATCTCGTCAAAGGAGCATGTTTAGGACACGCTGAATCTCAGTTTTTATTCGCTTTTTTTCAATTAAAACAAAAAACTGATTTTTGGGTAAAAGCTTTTTTAGAAAGAGCTGTAAATAGCGGTTATGAGCCTGCAATTGAATTATTAGCTCAATTGTATTCGGCAGGCAATCAAATTGAAATAAATGCAACTAAACCCTTCGAAAAAGATGAAAAATATAAATTCTACAATACCAACATCCTAGAAGCAAGCAAATTATTACAAAAATTACCTAATAATAAAAATGCTCAATTTGAAATGGGCAAAATCTACCTGACTAAAGAGTATAATCAATACAATCAAAACATTGATATGGCTACTGTTAGGAGTTTATTTGAAAGTATTGGAGAACTAGCTTATCTTAATGAGAAAATTAAACACACAAACGATTATAAATATTTAATTAATTATTCAAATTTATTTCCTAAGATCAGTTTGCAAATTTTGTCAAATGAGTCAATTGAAGAAAATCAAGCTTATGAACTGATTAATCAATTTAGTCACTATGAATCTTTTTTTAGTGATTCAAATTCTAAAAACCTAAAATATAGCCTTTTAGGTAAGACCAAAGCAATCCAGCAAAACATTTATCCTGAATACGAAAAGTACATTTTCAATCACATTGAGGTATACAGTTACTTTTCGATAGATAAATCCAATTGGTATAATGATCTGAGCAAAGAGAAAAGTTTAGAACTACTTAAGATTTTAAATGTTATTAATAAAGGAACTGCGTATTTAGAAAAATTTATTATCGGAAATTATATCGAGCAAACGAAAGAAATTCTAGATAAGGCTTATTACGATTCGAGATTGTTTTTTCAAAAACTAACAAATAAAGAATCATTTCATGCCTATTCAGAATTATTACCTAAAAGTCCTTATGCTTATGAATTTGAAAATAAGTATAATTCAAGCATCCAATTAGAAAAAATGGCTCAAGAAAAAATGACTCAAGAAGCGAATAGGATTGAAAATGCTAAACAAGAAAAAATTAGACAATTTCAACCTCAAATTGATGCGTTCGAAAAGTTAGCCCAAAATTACGCATATAGCTACATGAAGCAAATGTCACCTGCTACTGGCAAAAATGCATCATATTCATATGAGGCTAACAATTTTGAAAACAATGAGCGTCAAGTTACATTAAAATGGGAAGCTAAATTTACATCTTCAGCGATAAATGAATATATAGGAAGTCTTGCGGGGCTTTCAAATCCTTATGAAACTTACGAACTTTATGGTGTTATGAATATCAAAGATGGGTCATTCACTTTAAAAAATCAAAATGCTAAAGTTACAGCGTTAAAGAATTTTAATGAGGTATTGAAAACATCCAAAGAATTTGCAATTTATGCAATTAAAGGTATCGTGAATCTTGCAAATACTGTAAATAATAGTACAGCATATACCGACAACTACTCTCAAGATAATTATAAAAGTACCACATCAACTGATATTTCCACAACAAAAAAAATAGAAAAAAATATAGAATTTATAGAAGACCGAACAGCCGAATGTTCTAACGGAACCCATATTACATATTATAAAGTATACGAAAATGGCGAAATATATTATAATAATTCAACGATAAGTATTGTTGCCTTTGATGGTTATTGGTTGAATTCTTGCCCCAATTCGGGTATTATTGGGCCTGATAAAGTAGAACAGTCAAGAATGACATTAAAGCAATTTCTAATTCAACAATACGAATCAGGTACAAGCAATGCAGATAGTTATACTTTAGCAACTAAATGATAAAATAAATCTTAATGCTTCATAACTTTTAGTAAGATGAAAAGAAGTATTTTTTGATTAATAAACCTTAAAATGAAAAAAGCAACTGCAATTTTTTTTTGGCTTCAAACACTTGCCCTCTTTAGCCAAACAATTGAGCTTAAATATACTGATTTTGAATTAGTCACAAATGCTAAAAGTGTTATGGAATATAAGATAGTTCAATTTGAAGACAATGATTTGAAAACCATAAAGAATGCACAATCATTATTTGACAACTTAAAAGCAGAAGTTTTAGAGTCTTGTAAATTAACGTTTGATTACAGGGGTTTTGTTTCAGAACATGAAGTTTTTCAAGTTGAAACGGGCATACAAAAAAAGTATTATTATAATTTTGAAGGCAAGCTTTCGCGAATTGAGGTATTTGATTTACCTAATAACAATCCGTTTAACTATTTTTCTATAACAAGAATTAGTAGAGATGGTGATACTATTACCAAGAGAACCAAATACAGAAATCGGCACGATATGCCTCCAGAAACTGATATGATTGTTGGATTGAATGAAAGAGACTCCATCTATACTGAAAAAATAATTATGAATAATAATTTGATTTATAAAGAGCGAATTAAATATCCAAAAGGTCTAGCATCCTATACTTATAACAAGGATAACGAAAAGATAAGTGGAAATATAAAAACAGATAATAATAAAGATAAGTATAAATGGACAAGCAAGTATAAGTATTATAAAAATGGAAGTGTTTTATCTAAAAAAGAAGTTGGGAATAATGGTAAAAACCAAAATACAATATTCTATTTCCCTAATGGATTAATTCAGTCAATCAATAAAGTTGATAAAAAAACAACTTTTGAATACGTCTATGATGAGAAAGGAAATTGGATTTATAAAATTATTTATGCCAATAAACTTGTTAATGAGGTTTTCAAAAGAGAAATTACTTATTTGAATTAAAAAGAGCGTGAGAATCTTACCGTTTTTGGTCGAAAATTTAAGCTTAGATTTCAATTGCCACTCCCTCCCAACGCTCCTAAAAAATTACTGTCACAGTTATTGGTACAATTGTAAGCTTCCCCAGATTAGAACTGTTTATTTGTATAAACTTCATGACAAAACTA
>ERZ724516.64-NODE-64-length-57879-cov-10.569798_pt1 | contig 57879 bp, 56 predicted proteins | sample MGYA00376049_ERZ724516 | MGnify/ENA primary metagenome ERZ724516 (study PRJEB28724, sample SAMN07190886) | activated sludge metagenome | isolation source: activated sludge of sewage treatment plant in Hong Hong | place: USA: Christiansburg, Virginia | collected... | reverse complement strand
CTCTGCATCAGCCTCTGCAACAGTCCGTGCTCAATCGAGCGCAAGAGGGATGGGCAGCCGCCAAATTCGCAGTTAGAATACCTCCACTCTCGAGGAGCGCTGCGACGGAATCCCCTTCCGCCAGGCTCGGGTTCCGGTACTTTGCCTTGGCAAGCTGTCCGGTTGTAACTGCGCTCGCTTGACCCTGATGCGGTTGGCGAGCCATTGAGTGACCTCCCTGCCGCGTCATTTTTCTGATCCTTCCATGGAGAATGACGCCATGACTATTAAAGTCGACCTGAACACTTTCACTGATTACAAAGTAGCCGATATTTCCTTGGCCGATTTTGGCCGCAAGGAAATCATCCTCGCCGAAACCGAAATGCCTGCCCTCATGGGTCTGCGCCGTAAGTACGCTGCCAGCAAACCGCTGGCAGGCGCAAAAATTATGGGCTGCATTCACATGACCATCCAGACCGCCGTGCTCATAGAGACACTGGTGGACTTGGGTGCAGAAGTACGCTGGTCTTCCTGCAATATTTTCTCGACACAGGATCACGCCGCTGCCGCCATCGCCGCCGCCGGCATTCCCGTGTTTGCTTGGAAGGGCGAGACCGAAGCCGAATACGAATGGTGTCTGGAAAAAACCATCCTTGCTGGCGACAAGCCATGGGATGCCAACATGATTTTGGACGACGGTGGTGATCTGACCATGGTCGTGCACAATAAATATCCAGAAATGCTGAAGACCATCCACGGCATCACCGAGGAAACCACCACTGGCGTGCATCGCCTTATTGAAATGTTGGCCAAAGGCGAATTGAAAGTACCGGCCATCAACGTCAATGACTCCGTTACCAAATCCAAGAACGACAACAAGTATGGTTGCCGTCACTCGCTGAATGACGCGATCAAGCGTGGCGTCGATATGCTCATGGCGGGTCGTCGTGCACTGGTTATTGGCTATGGCGATGTTGGTAAGGGTTCCGCCCAGTCACTGCGTCAAGAAGGCATGATTGTGCGCGTGCAAGAAGTCGATCCAATCTGCGCCATGCAAGCCTGCATGGATGGCTACGAAATTGTCTCCGCGTACAAAAATGGTATTAACACTGGCCGTTTTGAAGATGTTGATCAGCGCCTACTCGGTGAAACTGATCTTATCGTCACCACCACTGGCAATACCAATGTGTGCGATGCCGCTATGCTGCGCGCGCTCAAGAACGGCGCAGTGGTTTGTAACATCGGTCACTTTGATACTGAAATTGACACCGCATGGATGCGCGCCAACTGGCAGTGGGAAGAAGTAAAGCCGCAGGTGCACAAGATCTATCGTGTTGCCCCAGATGCGCAGGCCAATCCATCCGACCCTAACTACCTGCTGCTGCTGTCTGAAGGTCGTCTGGTTAATTTGGGCAATGCCACTGGCCACCCTTCGCGCATTATGGATGGCTCTTTTGCCAACCAAGTGCTGGCGCAGATGTACTTATTTGACCAGAAGTTTGCATCACATTCACCCGCTGTGCAGGAACGCATGCTTCAGGTGGAAGTGCTGCCCAAGAAACTCGATGAAGAAGTGGCTGCTGCCATGGTCGCTGGCTTTGGCGGCGTTATGACACAGCTGACACAGGCGCAAGCTGACTACATTGGCGTGAAAGTGGAAGGCCCGTACAAGCCGGATGCTTACAAGTACTAAGCAATAGACTGCTCCTGCATAGCGCAGGAGCAGTCACAGGAACCAACATGAAAAAACATTTTTCTTTCGAATTTTTTCCACCGAAAACTGATGCTGGCGCTGTAAAACTGCGCGAGGTCACAAAAACGCTGGCCACGCTGCAGCCAGAATATTTTTCGGTGACGTATGGTGCGGGCGGCTCTACTCGTGACCGCTCACTGGGTACCGTACTGGAAATTCAACATGAATCCGGTCGCCCTGCCGCACCACATCTGTCATGCATTGGTGATAGCCGTGAAGAACTGTCTGAGCTGCTGAGCACCTACATTGCTAACGGTGTGCGCCATATTGTTGCCCTGCGGGGTGATCTTCCTTCGGGAATGGGTGGCGCTCATGGTGAACTTGCCTATGCCGCTGACCTGGTAAAGTTCATTCGTGAAACGACGGGCGATCACTTTCATATCGAAGTGGCCGCCTACCCAGAGTGCCACCCTCAGGCAGCCAATCTGGACACCGACATTCGTCACTTTGTAAACAAGGTGCACCAAGGTGCCAGCTCAGCGATTACGCAATACTTCTTTAATGCCGACAGCTACTTTCATTTTGTTGAACGCGTACAGAAGCAGGGCGTGAGCATCCCCATCATTCCCGGCATCATGCCTATCACAAACTTTGCCAATCTGGTGCGTTTCTCGGATGCCTGCGGGGCTGAAATTCCCCGCTGGATTCGCAAGCAAATGGCCAGCTATGGCGATGACCCGATCAGCATTCAGAAATTTGGTGAAGATGTCATCACAGGCATGTGCGAACAGCTACTGGCTGGCGGCGCACCGGGCCTGCATTTTTACACCATGAATCAGACAGAACCAACAATGGCTCTGTGGCGACGCCTCGGCTTGCCCGGCACCTAATGTCTGACTCGAGCACATTAAAAACGGGGCCTAGGCCCCGTTTTTAATGTCTGCCAGTTAAGGCTTGCCAAAGCTCCGTACCACCTGCACTAACGCATTGCGCTCTGCTTCCGACAACTTATTTTTATACGCAGGCATAATGCGTGGGCCGCGATCAATATCAGCCAAAATATCCTCATCTGTATTGGCCGCCTGCCAACGCATACTGCTGAAGTCTCTGGAAAAATACATATACCCACGCCAGCTGTCCGCCTGCCCGGTATCACCATGACACTTCGCACAGTGCTGCTGATACAGTGCCGGCCCGTCTATTGCCAATGCTGGTGCACTGATCATCGCTACTAACAACCCCACTCCGAATACTGCCTTCATAGCCACGCTCCATAGAATGATGCCAGCATAGCCTACCTCCAGTGCTGGAATGCACACTCTTTTGCCCCTACCATCGACACATAATGTTGCGATGACTTTTCTTATGAGCAAAAACGACGCCATTGCCCGCCGAGACTTGCGCCATGTCTGGCACCCCTGCACCCAAATGCAAGACCACGAAGCGCTGCCCCTTATTCCAGTGCGGCGAGGTCAAGGTGTATGGCTAGAAGACTTTGACGGCAAGCGCTATCTCGATGCGGTGAGCTCGTGGTGGGTTAATCTTTTCGGCCATGCCAACCCGCGCATCAATAATGCCATCAAAGACCAGCTCGACAACCTAGAGCATGTCATTCTGGCCGGCTTCACCCATGAACCAATTGTTGAGCTCTCAGAGCGACTGGTCGCACTGGCACCAAAGGGATTAACGCGCTGTTTTTATGCGGACAACGGCTCCGCTGCTACCGAAATTGCGCTGAAAATGAGCCTGCACTTCTGGCGCAATACCGGCAAGCCAGAAAAAACACGCTTTATCTGCCTTGAAAATGGTTATCACGGCGAAACTCTCGGTAGCCTGAGTGTGACTGACATTCCATTGTTCTCGGCCACCTATGCCCCACTACTAAAAGAACACCTGCGCGCACCGTCCCCCGATTGCTCACGCCGCGAAGAAGGCGAGTCTTGGGAAAGCCATTCGCGCCGTCAGTTTGAAGGCATGGAGCGCCTGCTGCAGCAGCATCACCATGAAGTTGCCGCTGTCATTATTGAGCCGCTCGTACAGGGTGCGGCTGGTATGAAAATGTATCACCCAATCTATCTCACGCTGCTGCGTAAAGCGTGTGACCAGTATGGCGTGCACTTGATTGCCGATGAAATTGCCGTTGGCTTTGGTCGCACCGGCACCATGTTTGCCTGTGAGCAGGCCGACATCACGCCGCACTTTCTGTGCCTGTCGAAAGGCCTTACCGCTGGCTACCTGCCCATGTCCGTCGTAATGACCACTGAAGCCATTTACGCTGCCTTTTATGATCGTTACGACTCGCTTAAGGGATTCCTGCACTCACACAGCTACACCGGCAATGCACTCGCTGCGCGTGCCGCTCTGGCTTCGCTGGATATTTTTGCCAGCGACAACATTATTGAAAACAATCGCCTGCTTGCTCAAACCATGGCAGAAGCGTTGGCGCCATTGGCAGATCATCCTAACGTACTCGAAGTTCGGCAAGTTGGCATGATTGCCGCCATAGAGCTCGTACAAGACCGAAAAACGCGTGCGCCATTTGATTGGCGCGAGCGTCGGGGCCTTAAAATATTTGAACATGCCCTGGCCAATGGCGTGTTGCTTCGTCCGATTGGTAATGTGGTTTATTTCATTCCTCCTTATGTCATCACGCACGAGGAAATTCGTTTTATGGTGAGCACTGCCGTAAACGCTATTGAAGCGGCGATCATCGCTCCCTCGCAGGGACACGATAATTCGGTCGTGCTGCCATGACCCGCTTGTATGTCGGCATTCCTCTCGCACTCGACACTGAATTGCTCTTACCAGATGATGCTGCCCATCATCTGGTGCGCGTTCTGCGCACCGCCACTGGCGAATGCATAACACTGTTCAATGACCAGGGAGGTGAATACGAAGCCGAGCTGATTGCTGCCGGCAAGCGCGAAGCCCGTGTGCGCCTACTTTCCTTTCTGCCTAATGACAAATGCTCACCACTTCACACCCATATAGGGCAGGTGATGTCGCGTGGTGAGCGCATGGACTATGCCATTCAGAAAGCCACTGAACTTGGCGTCAGTGAAATCACTCCGCTCACCAGTGAGCGCTGCGAATTGAAGTTACGAGGAGAGGAGCGTGCCGACAAAAAATTGGAGCATTGGCGTCGCATTGCCATTGCTGCCTCTGAGCAAAGTGGCCGCAATCGACTGCCCCTAATCAATCCCCCTGTTGCGTTAGACGAGTGGATATCACAAATTGAAGCCGACTTGAAACTGGTGTTAGCTCCCACTGCAAAAAGCGCACTGCCAGATGCGTCATCACCCCAGCATATTGCTTTGCTGATCGGGCCAGAAGGCGGACTTTCCGATAGAGAAATTGACAGCGCAGGCCAACAGGGATTTCACGCCTGGCAAATCGGTCCTCGCGTTATGCGAACCGAAACAGCACCTGTCGCTGCGCTGGCTATTCTTCAGATGCATTTTGGTGATTTTCGCTAACACATATCACCGTGTACCCGAATTAAAAACGCCGGCAGCTGCCGGCGTTTTTAATTATTCAACTCAGAACGGTCGCATCCGTTTCAGAATGTCATCCTTCACCACAAACTGATGCCATAGCGCCGCAACCACATGAATACCTACCAACCCCAGCAGTAAAGGCCACCATACCCCTTCATGCAGGTCTTTGATTTGTGCTGCCAGATCCTTGTTCTCTGCAACAAACACCGGTATCTGAAACACACCAAACCACGATATTTCACGACCCGCAAACTGCGACATGACCAAGCCGGAAAGCGGCATCATCAACATGACAAAATACAGCCCCCAGTGCACCAGCACCGCGGCACGATGCTGCCAAATATTAGTTATCACTGGTGTAGGTGCCGGGCCTGACAGACGCCACCCCAACCGCGCCCAGAGCAGAAAAAATACGGTCAAACCAATAGCTTTGTGCAAATCCATCCACTCGCCACGCTCCGGCGATCCTTTGGGATACTCGCTATGCTGTTCAACAGCAAACCAAGCACCGACGATCAACAGAAACATGGCCCAGTGAAAAAACTGCGCTACTCCGCCCCAGCGGTCGGTAGAGTTACGAACGAGCATACTGAATTCCTTTATGCATTTTTAATGCTGCACTAAACCTGAGGCACTGTGCAGCAAAACATTCTCAGGGTGCGATCCGTGCTTCAACGGCATCCAGATCAGGAATAACTGCCAACTCGCCGGCATAACGAACTTGTAGAAACTCGACCTCTCCGGTCGCCGCTCCCTCCAAGTCTTCAAGATGCGCAATCTTTACTTTGGCCGTTCGAGGCTCATCCTGCACGCCAACTCCGTAGTACGGCTGCTGCACACTATTGGTAATACTGCTGAGAATGACTACCCACTTAACTTCGCGTGAAACGCTTTCTCCGTTCAGTGCTTCAAAAGCAATAACCGGCACATTCTGGCCACGCCAACTGATAAAACCCTGATGCCAAGGTGCCGCACCCGCAGGCGGTGGAATCAACTCATCCGCTTGAATTACTTCCGCCACGGTCACACTGGGCACAAGCAACTGCCGGCCAGCTATCGGAGCCAGTACGCAGGCAATAGTCCCCGTCGTGGCACCCAGCAGCGTGGTCTGGTTAAGGGTAAGCTGTGTGGTCGCCATGAGTACGTCCTTTATGCCGGCAACGCAATGCGCTGGCGAACATGTTCAACTAGATGAGCTGCCAATTCTTTTGGCGAGCCATTAAATGTCACCACACCGGTCGCACGCATGGCATCGGGCTGACTGGCACAAGCCGATGTCTCGGCTGTCTGCGCCCAGATAAAGCCACCCGCTTCTTGCAGTTGCGGGCCCGCAATCGAACCATCTCCCCCCATACCACTGAATATCAACGCGCCGGCACGACTACCAAAGCAGCGCGTGACATTGGCCGTGATCTGGTCAATCGAAGGAGAGTAAGGGCCATCCCACTTCATGTTGCGATAAATCACTTCGCCTTCTGGCCCAAAATCAATTTCACTGGTCACCGGAGCAATCAGCATCTCACCTGCCGTGATGCGATCACCCGCCTCGGCAATCTTGCAGGGAATACCGTTATGGCGTACCAACACATGGGCTAGGGTTCCCAGCATGCGCTCGTCAATATGTTGTGCCAACACAAACGCTACCGGCAGCCCCTTGGGTAAAAAATCCAAAAACTCTTTTACTGCCGCAGGCCCGCCCAGCGATGCCGCCAGTATGCAGACCAGCTCGAGTGTGTCTGAATGATAATCCTGAATTTCGGGAGGCAGATCTACGGCCTGCACCAGTCCTTCCGGCTGCTGTTCCAGCTCTTCAAGGCGTTGATCTTGTACAGGCTCTCCCACCGTTTCTTTGAGCTTAACGAAAACTCGGCGTTCCCAACGCGGATAATGGCGAGCACCCTGAGAAGGAGCCTCCTCTAGGCCGAACAGTATTGGCACCTCCGTATGGTCCAGCAGGCGATCGAGAAAGGCATCATCCTCGTCCTGCATGTCCACCACCCAAGCATCCAAGTCCGCTTCATCCAGCGTTTTTTCATCAAGACGATCAGGCGAGGTATTAAAGCTCAGCTCATAGCCATGCCCTTTCACTGTTTGCGCTAATGCAAGCCGCTGCAGATTGGAATCACTGACTACACCGATGCGTGGATTGCGACGAAGATTCATGCCTGATTACCTCGCCACTGCCGCAGCCAGCAACTCACCAATCGTCTCCAGCAACTGCTCTTCCTGGAAGGGCTTGCCCATATAGGCATTCACACCAATCTGGAAGGCACGTTCACGATGCTTTTCACCCGTACGCGAGGTGATCATGATAATAGGCAGGTCTTCTAGATTCGGGTTGTGGCGTACCAGCGATGCCACCTCGAAACCATCCATGCGTGGCATTTCGATATCGAGCAGCATGATGTCTGGACGCACATCCTCCAACTTCGCAATAGCATCCATCCCATCTTTTGCTAGCAGCACTTCATAGCCATGACGTTCTAACAGACGCGAGGTAACCTTGCGCACCGTGACGGAATCGTCGACCACCATTACTGTACGCGTACGCTTTGCTTCGGTAGTCGGCAATGCTCCGGCACTTCCCGGCGCAAACGACAATCTTGGTTGTGCTCGCGATGCGGCACGCAACATGGCGACCACGTCGAGAATGATAACAACCGAGCCATCCCCCAGAATTGTTGCACCCGAAATACCCGCAACAGAGGCAAGCTGAGAGCCCACTGCCTTCACGACAATTTCACGAGAACCAATTAGCTGGTCTACCTGAATCGCAATACGCTGATCACCGCCACGAATTAGTAGTACAGGCAGCGGCAGAACATGGCCCAGCAAGTTCGGCGACTTCACCCCGTGCACAAACTCACCTAGATACGAGAGCTTGTAGGTAACACCTGCGTATTCAAACAACGGTGCATCAGGGGCATAGTACGTTTCCAGCTCATACGGACTGGCGCGCACAATACCTTCAATTTGTGACAAGGGAACGGCGTAGCTGTCTTCGCCAATACGCACCATCAGAGCGCGGTTCACCGCCACCGTAAACGGCAAGCGAATGACAAAGGTTGTGCCCTTGCCCGCTTCGGAGTGAATCGTAACCACACCGCCCATTTGCTTGATTTCGGACTGCACCACATCCATACCAACGCCACGGCCAGAAATTTGCGTTACCGCGGCCGCCGTCGAGAAACCTGCATGGAAGATGAACTGAATAACTTCCTGATCAGAAACCTCTTGCCCTTCAACAATGACTCCACGCTCCAATGCTTTCTTGCGCACGGCAGCAATATTGATACCGCGGCCATCATCAGAAAGTGTCAACACCACTTCGCCACCCTCACGGGCCAGAGTCAGGGTGACTTGGCCCTGCGTTGGCTTACCGGCGGCCGCACGCTGCACTGAATCCTCTAAACCATGGTCAACCGCATTACGCAGCATATGCTCCAGTGGCGCGACAATACGCTCAAGCAGCGTACGGTCCATTTCACCTTCTGGATTAATGACCTCAAGATCGGCTGGCTTATTAACTTCCTGCCCGATTTGACGCACGATGCGCTTTAAGCGTGGCACCAAGCGTGAGAATGGCACCATGCGCGAACGCATCAGGCCTTCTTGCAATTCAGTGTTAATTCGTGACTGCTGCAGCAACAAAGTTTCGGTATCGCGCGCCTTGTCGATCAGTGTCGATTTCAAGTCGAGCAAGTCGGAAGCAGACTCGGCAAGCGCCTTGGACAGCTGATTCAGGGACGAATATTGATCCATTTCCAGCGGATCGAAGTCAGCGTATTTGCTGCCCGTATCATCGCTATGCCGTGCGACGATCTGCGTTTCCATTTCCGAATCCATGCGGCGCAGCTGGTCAGCCAAGCGCTGGATGGTGGCACCCATTTCTTCCACAGTCTGGGCAAAACCATGCACACCCATTTCCACACGAGAACGGGTAATCGAGGTTTCACCGGCCAGGTTAACGAGCTTCTCCAACAGGTCGGACGGTACGCGAATCATTTCCTGCGGCCCGCGCGCGCCAGCATCCTTACGGAAACCCCCCAACATAGAGGGTGGCGGCACATACTCGCCGGTGCGAACAGGTGCCGCTGCGACAGCCGGAGATACTGAAGTAGTCGGAACGGTAATACTGGATGCTGGGGCATCAACAGTAGACGGTGTCGCCTGTGCCTCTGTCACCATGCTTGAACGCACGGCGCGGATACTGGCTAGCACCACATCTTGGCGGGCTGCTAGGCCGTTAAAGAATTCATCATCCGCAGATGCCGTACCATTCTGGATGGCAACGAGGTCCGCTTCCCAATCATGAGCTAGATTACCCAGATCCTTAAGACCGGCGAGACGAGCTCCTCCCTTCAATGTGTGCAGATGGCGCAGCATCGCTTCCAGAGGAGCAGATGCAGTACGGTTATCCTGCCACTCGCTTAAAGAAGACTCGATTCCTTGGGCCAGCTCATCTGATTCTTCAAGGAAGATCTCAAGAATATCGCTATCAACATTTTCCGGTACTGGGGCCGCCTCGATCGTCACCGGAGCCCTCTGATCAAGGGGGATAGGTTCTGGCGCGGGGGCAGGGGTGACCGGTGTAAGCGTAACGGTATCAGGCGTCTCCTGAAAGTGTTCCGGATCGGCAATATAACGCTCTACCTGTTGCACCAGATCGTCAGTACCAGGACAGCCATTATTGTTGCAAAGCGATTCAACCGCTGCCGCCAATCGATCATGACAGCGATTAAGCAAACCGAACAAAGGCTCTGTCGCACTCATGCGACCATCACAAAGCGCCTCGTAAAGATTCTCCATGTGATGCGCAAGATCACCTAGCGGCGTAATTTCGGCCATGCGCGCGCCACCCTTAAGGGTGTGCAAGCCACGCTGCAACTGCTGTACGGGCAAAGAGTTATTGGTATCGCGACGCCACTCCGCTAACTGCTCGCTCGTATCATCAACAATCTCTCCCGCTTCCTCGAGGAAAATCTCGAGCAACTCGGGATCAAAATCTTCCTCTACTGCGGCCACTACAGGCATCGCAGCTTCGGCATGCGGTACATCTACTGCGGCTGGCTTTTGCTCTACCGCCCACTCTGGGGTAAGAGGCTCACCTAGTTCTGCGTCAGGGAAAAACTCGGCAAAAACGGCATCAGCGTCTTCGGTTGGAATTAGCTCTGGCTCAATAAAGGGCTCAACAACAGCCTCAATATCAGCATCAGGTTCTGCTGCCTCAACAGCAGGCACTGCAACCTCAACAATACCTGCAGTCGGATCACGCCGGAAAGCATTAATAGCATTCACAAGATCTGCAGCAGGCTGACAACGTCCGCCGCTACGCAAATCTCCTACCATATTCGCCAAGCGATCATGACAACGTTGCAGCAGCCCCGTCAGTTCGGGAACCGCCTGATAGCGTCCATCAACCAGCCCCTCGTACAGGAACTCCAGCTCATGGGCCAGATCACCCAGTGGGCGAATCTCCGCCAAGCGAGCACCACCCTTGAGGGTATGCAGATGCCGCTGTAATACACCCAACGGAGCTATATTAGCCGGCTCGCGGCGCCACAAATCCAGCTCCGCCTCTGCCGCCTCTAGAACCTCGTCGGCTTCTTCCAAGAAGATTTCGAGCAGCTCAGGGTCAACCGATTCCAGTGGTGAAATGTCCGCTGGGGCCTCCCAATCGGCCACTTCAGCATCCGTCATGCGATCCGCCAAACTAGAGCGATCTACATTTTCAAACGCCGCCGTAAAGGGCTCATCACTCGTCAACGCAGATGAAGGGGCTTCCAGTAAATCAAGCAGGCGAGAAAGCACCGCATCATTTGGATAAACCGTCTGACTGGCCGCCAGTGTGTCAAAGATATTGATAATTTCGTCGTGCGCTGCCGACACGTCATTCATATGCTCGTTGTCGAGCTGCAACTGACCTTGAGACATTGCAACATACACAGCTGATAGTCGTTCACATAGCAAGGCAAGAGGCTCGATGCCTGCGTTGCCCGCCGCTATTGCTAACTGCTGCAGTTCGTCCTGGAGGGACTGACGTTTTGTTGCCGCCATATCGCCATTCAGCCAGCCATCCAGCTCCCATGGGGCATCCAACACATCATCAAGTCCGATCTCCATAAAGCTGGCAACAAGGCCAGCCTTTCCGGCGGTAACGGAGCTCGCCACACCACCATCCAACTGCTCAGACTGGGTACGCTCCAGTTCCGCCAGACGGTCATAATCAAGCTGCTGAACATGAGCTATCAGGGCATCTGCGCCTGCGACCTCGCCATTGCCCCCTGCCTCCAAGCTACGAACACTGACATTGATTAACTGGCAACCATCACGCAAGGCACTCAGATGAGCCTGCCCCGCATTGCTGCTTTGATTCCGTAAGTCTTTGAAAAGATGCTCAAGAGGCGCTGCCAATTTCGCCACAGCAGTAATGCCTGCCATGCCCGCCGAACCCTTGAGAGTATGCAGGGAACGAATAACCTCATCACTGATCGGCGCGGTGGCTCGATCCGGATCCAGCCCCTCTAAATAAGCCTGTAGTTCGGCTAGATGTGCATCAGCTTCGCTGATGAAAATTTCCAGCAACACCGGATCAATTTCAGACTCTGGCTGGTCTTGCTCAGCATCACCCTCCTCGGGCACGACCACTGCTACTGACGCAGCAATAGCATCGTCGAATGATTCAGAAAGCCCAATAGACTCATCACCGGCAAATGCCTGCAATGCTGTGGTCTCGGCAAAGTCATCTAGATCCAGAGTAGCTTCAGCGGCTGAACTAAACTCATGATCGTTAATTGCTTCTGGAATAAATTCTTCGGCGCCTGCCTCTGCCTCATCGAACAGTACTTCAGGCTCAACGGTCAGTGTATCGGCAGGAGCAAGACTCGCCACCAGCGCATCAAATGCTGCCTCTGCCGCTTCAGTCTCGTCTTGCTCTACCGCCGGGCCGGCATGCGCCTGCTCAGCGGCATTGGCAACATCCATTGTCGACAGTATTTCGCCACGGCAGACTGCATCGGCAGCCGCCATCAGCGGACTGGTATTGATTCGCGGCAGCGCACGATTGGCAAAATCTTCAACCAATCCGGGAATAACAGAAAGGCATTCGGAGATCAGGTTCACCATAACCTGATCCGGTGCCAATATTTTGTCGCGTACTTTGTTGAGCATGCTTTCAAAAGCCCAGGCCAGCTCAGCAACTGTTCTTGCCCCTACCATGCGGCCCGAGCCTTTCAGCGTATGAAAGCCTCGACGAAACTCCAGCAATGACGCTACATCATCAAAATTTGCAGCCCACTTGGGAAAGTACTCGTTAATGGCCTCCATCACTTCTTCAGCTTCTTCCACGAAAATTTCGCGGATTTCTTCGTCAAAAGTGTGATCGTCTTCAGGCATGCTGGTGAGCACGGGCAAGATTGGCTTTTTGGGTGGCTCTGCCTGCGCATCTACCTGCGGCACAACAGGCGAGTCCATCAAATCCGATTCTGGCTCAGCCCACTCTGCTGCCGGCGCAGACATATCAAATGCCGCTTCCGACTCATCGGCAAACAAGGCATCCTCGACCTGCAAAAGCTCTGAGGCATCGAACTCTAGGGGCTCATCTATCAGCAAATCTGCCGACAGGTCAGGCTCATCTGTTGTTATTTCATCGGTTACTTCAGCAGGAGTAACCGCATCATCGGCTGCGTCGTGCACAGCCAAATCAACATCGCCTAAATCTTCGATTTCTCGCGCCAGCCATTCATCTGCCGACTCTTCGGTAACGTCCTGCGTAGCCGTATCAGTCCCCAGCGTATCAGCAGATAGCTCTCCGCCGGCAAAGGATGTTCCTGACAGCAATACTTCCTCTTCATGAGTTTCAACCGACAGCACAGGCTGAACCGGCGCCGTGGCATCCGCCATTTCCACCTCGAATGCAGCAGCATCATCGCTGCTCCACTCGCCCGCATCCACCGAGTCTTCCGCGTCATCGTCTTCGAGAGCTTGCGGAGCCTCTTCAACGACCACCGACATCCCGAGCTTTTCCAAACCTCGCTCGGCAATATCCAGAACGCCGTCACCGCCGGTCGTGTCATTCGCCACACGCTCCAGGAAATACTCAACCGACGTGATTATATCCGCCAAGGTATCCATTTCCTGCCAGTCCGGACGATGCTGAGCTTCCAGGAGGCGGTCACTGACATACAGACCAGCCTTCTCAAGGATGATGGCAGGACGCTGCAGGCCCAGAATAGAAAGGCCGCCACGCACGGTAGAAATCAAACCAGGAATGCTTTCCAAGTGCACTGGATTCCATTGCGAGGCAATGTACTCAATGATGGCATCCTTAGATTTCTCTAACGCACTGCGTGATTCACGCAATACGGCAGTCTGCGCATCAGATAACTGATCCTGAGCAGAGAATTCAGATGCCGCACTGGCGGCAGGCTGGCCCATTGGCTTTTCTGCCACCATGCCCAGCAACGTTGCTTCGACATAAAGTAAAGCACCGGCGATATCCAGCAGGCGACCGTCTTCCGGCTGCACTTCTGTACTGGTGATATTGTCGATGATTTCAATCTGTTCTTGCAGGATGCGGCGTGGCTGACCAAGCCCCAGCACTGCCACGGTATCGGCAACCTGCTTCAATACCGGTACGAGCGTACCGAGCTCTGATAATTTACGGTCTGTGCTACGCACAAATAGATCGAGGGCGTCTTTGGCGCGTGCCAACTCTTCGCAAAGCGCATCGACCACAGACTTCATGGCCTCACGGTCCGGACCGCTCATGCGGGCACGCTCTTCGTTGACCAGCGCATCGCCAGGCAGGGCATCGTCCAGTCGATATAGGTCCTTGATAGCGCGGATTCGTGGCGTAGTCCCTGGACTTTTAGCCACGTAATACAATAAATTCTTGAGCAATTCAGTTGGCGAGCGCTGCGCGGAGTCCTCGCCCACCAAACGTAACTGACGATCAACTTGGCCCAACAGCATTTTGACTGAAGTACCCAGGTCAATGGTCTGCGTAGAAAGTCCTTCTACCAGCGCATCACTGATAAGCCACAGCTCACGAATCGGCGAGGCGCCTGAAATTTTCTCCAGTCGGGAAAAAACCTGTGTCATATAGCCAAGGTTGGCTGACACATTGTCGTTACGAATCAGGCCAAGCAAGGCAACCTGATACATCTGGCGAACTTTTTTGACCAAAGCTGCATCTATTATTGCCGATGCCACCTGAATAGGTGCGCGTTCACCCGCCGTCAGATCCGGAGTAAACAGCGCCGTCTCCGACATAAGCGGCTCACCCCGAACGGCGCGCAGGTCATTCAGCAATGGCAGCAATATTACTGGCAAATCACGACGAGAAGCTTTTACACGCTCAAGATAGGGAGGCAACTGGAGAATGGCACGCATCAGGACTTCCTGACCGTCCGGCACGCGAGACACCTGATTATTGATCAGCGCCAGGCACAGCTTTTCCATTTCCTCTGCCAGCAACGCCGCACCGTAGAACTCCACCATTTGCAGGGTGCCGTGTACCTGATGCAGATAGGCCAGACAGAAACGCATGCGCGTACCGTCTTCAGGGTTTTCTACAAACGCCTCAAGCGCCTGTCGCGCCTGCTTTAGCGTTTCTTCGATTTCACCCTTGACCCAGTCCAGAGCCAAAAAGCTGTGATTGTCGCCCATCGTCATGCCCTCAGGGGCCAATGTCATTATTGTTGTAGCACCAAACTGGTGCTGTGTGACGGACTCAAAATCTGTCACTACTTAATAGCTTCTCAACAGAACTGCCCACACCCGCACGACCAGCCGTCAGGCTTTGCGACGAAATGCCATCGTATCCGGGTAGTCCACTCGAACCAGAGCCGGATGCGCCCAGTCCACTGCCTCTCCCACTCCCAACACAAGCAGGCCGCCAGGTGTCAACCGGGCTGCCAGATTGGCCAGAATGTCGCGCTTGCGGAAACGGCGAAAATAAATCAGTACGTTCTGGCAAAAAATCACATCCATGTCCCCAATAGGAGCCCTATCCAGCTCCATGATATTGATCTGGACAAAGGCGATGTGGCGCTTGAGTTCCGCAGTGACCTGCAACTCTTTGCGCCCAGGGACGGGCTCAAAATACTTCTGCTTCCACGCGGTAGATACATTGTGCATCCGTCGCTCGCCGTACACACCCGCGCGCGCGCGCGACAGTGTCGGCAAGCTGATGTCCGACGCCGTTACACCGAAATAAACGTCCTCTCGACGCAGCTCAGCCAGCTGGGCATGTGTCTGCATCGCCAGTGAATACGGCTCTTCTCCAGTGGAGCAGCCGACACTCCACAAATTTAATGTCTTGGGGCTCGGATTCCGTCCAAGCAGCTCCGCCACATGCGCCTTAACCAGTGCAAACGAGCTCATATGCCGGAAAAAAGACGTTTCCTGAACAGTCAGGCGATCTACCAGCACCGCCCACTCGCGCTCGCCGGCGGGGCCGGTCATCAGCTGCTCGTAATATGTTTCGTAATCGCTGACACCAATCTCGCGCATACGAATGCCGAGATTGGTTTCCAGATAGGAACGGCGAGACACACCGACAGTCATGCCGGTGCGAGCCTCAATCAAAGCCTGCCACAACTCGAACTGTTCATCCGAGATAGTCGCAACTGGCTTCATACCCCAGCGGTGTGCCGTCACATCAGTCGTCCCGTACATGCTCACTGCCCGCTAACCAGCACACCTGATCAGGCGTGCTCAGGTAGCTTAAAGCCAGCAACCGACTGACGTAGCTCGTTAGCCATTTCCGCAAGATTCCCAATGGACCGTGCCGTTGCGATGGTACCGGCAGTAGTCTGTGAAGTGATTTCTTGAATCACGTTCATCGTATTGGAGATATGACCAGCGGAGGCTGCCTGCTGACGTGCCGCATTCGAAATATTCTGAATAAGGTCAGCGAGGCTTCGCGACACAGACTCAATCTCACCCAGAGCCACACCAGCATCCTGTGCCAGACGAGCACCGCGTACCACTTCGGCGGTTGTCTGTTCCATCGAGATAACGGCTTCGTTGGTATCTGTTTGAATCGTTTTCACCAGCTGTTCGATCTGCTTGGTTGCTGCCGCAGAGCGCTCAGCAAGACGCTGCACTTCGTCGGCCACCACCGCGAAGCCACGACCTGCTTCACCGGCCATGGATGCCTGAATAGCGGCGTTCAATGCGAGAATATTAGTTTGATCGGCAATGTCGTTAATCAGCGACACGATATCGCCAATTTCTTGTGACGACTCGCCGAGGCGCTTGATTCGCTTCGAAGTTTCCTGAATCTGCTCACGAATCGTGTCCATGCCGGTAATGGTGTTTTGCACCACTTCCGCGCCCTTATGAGCAATGGCCACAGAGCGCTCTGCCACCGCAGCAGATTCCGCCGCGTTAGCCGACACCTGGTCAATCGACACGGCCATTTCGTTGACGGCCGCAGAAGCACCTGCAATTTCTTGTGCCTGATGCTCAGAAGCTTCAGCCAAGTGCATTGCCGTAGACTGAGTTTCCTGAGCAGCGGCTGATACCTGCACCGCCGTCTGGTTAATCGTCATTACCAAGCCGCGCAGCTGGTCAATCGAGTAGTTGATGGAGTCAGCGATGGCGCCGGTAAAGTCTTCGGTCACCGTTGCCTGCACAGTCAAGTCACCGTCAGCAAGATCACCCAACTCATCGAGCAGACGCAAAATAGCGTCCTGGTTACGACGGTTTTCAGTTTCAATATGCTCGGCACGCGCCATTTCCGTATTACGTTCCTCTTCTGCACGGATACGATCCGCATTGGCACGAATACGCATCAACAGCACCGCGCTGCCGATACCAATACCGAGGAAAAGAATACCGAGAACGGTATAGAGGGTTGTATTCGCACTTTCTGCCACATCAGTGGCCAACGCGGTCGTCGCATTCAGCATATCCGGAGAGTTCCGGAAAATACCGTCCGCCGCCTCACGCACCTGGAACAGCTCTGGAGAGGTTTCAAGAATTGCGTTGGCTGACTGATTTACCGAGCTCTCAAAGCTCTCTGCGATTGCCTCCAAAGCATCCAGCGCTTCCGGATCACTTACCTGCTTGATGCCGAGGGCACTATCGCCCTCCATCATACCCGACAAGATGCGACCAAACTGCGCTGCATCTCGACCAAAAGCATCAGCAGACGTCACCGCATCGGCGCCACCTTCCAACACCTTATTCACCGAACGAAGGATACGTTCTGCTAACACTGACTGCTGCTTAGCGACAACAACTTGATCTGCCGGCGAACCAGACCGCAGCATACCTTCCACCACAATGTCATATTCAGCCTGAAGATCAGGCACTGTCTCAGAGAGTGTCCGAGCCAGCTCGTGAAGGTCCGTTACTGCTTTTTCGCCATTGAGCACGATGTCCGTATTTTGTGAGACAGGGCTCCAGATTTTTTGCAGCGTCACCATTTCTGGACGGCTCTCGCTGCGCATATCCTTCAGTCTATCCCAGCGCGATTGAAACTCTTTGCGAGCCTCACCCAGCTGCTTGAATGCCGCCTCATTACCTGCCGATGCTTCGGTCGCATTATTAGCAATATTCTGCGACAGCACACGCAGCTCGGAAGCGTGCTGAATCATCTCGGTAGCATTAAGACCCTTAACACCCACGATAATGAACAGGATAAAGGCAAGCAGGAAAGAGGCGACTAGCGCAATCAGCCAGGCAGACTGGCCGCCCGCCGCAGCACTCTGCCACAGGCTACGCCAATAATCTTTCTGCAAAAGGGCGCGAAAACTGTCTTTAGAGAAGACCTGCTTCCACTGAATACTTGCGAACTTGTCGCGTACGGCTTGCAGTTTTGGATTCATACCATCAGCCCTCGACGGCCCCCTGATTATAATTTTATGAAACGAGCCGGAAAAACCGACCCACTATTTTAGGCGGAAGCCTGGAGGAACTGCGGATCTTCAACCAGTCTCGCCAGACTGAAGATCGCCCAATCCTTATCATCACGCCGGAAGGCGCCCTGCACAAAAGAACGCAACTCCGCATGTACATGCGAAGCATCTGACGAATAATCCTGAACCGGGAAATGCTGCATACCCAAAATTTCGTCTACCACCAATCCACTGAAAATATCGCCCTGGTCAATAACTAACAGGCGGCGACGATGTTCATGCAGGCTTGAAACACGATTGAAATAGCCGAGCATATCCATGATTGGCAACAATCGACCACGGACGTTGGCAATTCCTTTCATCCAAGATTTGACGCCGGGCACATGCGTATACCGCGGCACAGCAAGCACTTCAGAAACCTCACCCATTGCGGCCAAAAAATACTGGCCATCAAGTGTGAAGCCAATTCCGCTCCAGTACTCCACAGCCTGACCATCAACCGGCAAGCCGATCGTGCGCTGCCTTGAGCGCTCAGCAATTTCGAGGAGTTTGATGAATCCCTTGGCGGCCATAGTGCCTACTTATTTTTGTTATTTGCCTGGAATAAGATTAGCGATGACCTGCATCAGCAGCGTCTCATCAACCGGCTTGGTCAGGTAGTCACTCGCACCCTGGCGTTTACCCCAGACGCGGTCAGTCTCCTGATCCTTTGTCGTGACGATAACAATCGGAATGTGTGCTGTATCCGCGCCTTTAGACAACTGCCGCGTTGCCTGAAAACCGTTCAGCCCTGGCATCACCACATCCATCAGAACCAGATCTGGCTGTTCCGCACGCGCAGTGGCAACACCATCAGCGCCATTAGTTGCCTCTAGCACCTGATGACTGTTTTTTTCAAGAATTTCGCGGAATCGGTAAGTCTCCGTTGGAGAGTCATCCACGATAAGAATACGCGCCATATAAACCTCGGAAAATTCAGTAACTCTCAGACTTTAACGCGCACATACTGGCGAATCGTACCTAGCAACTCTTCCTTACTGAATGGCTTGGTCAAGTATTCATCTGACCCCACAATACGCCCCTTGGCCTTATCGAACAGGCCGTCTTTGGAAGACAGCATGATGACCGGCGTGGCCTTGAATGCGGAGTTGTTCTTAATCAGAGCGCATGTCTGATAGCCATCCAGACGCGGCATCATGATGTCCACGAAGATGATATCGGGATTGGTGTCGGCAATTTTGGCCAGGGCATCAAACCCGTCTGTTGCCGTAATCACCGTGCAGCCAGCCTTCTGCAGCAGCGTCTCAGCCGTACGACGAATCGTCTTGGAGTCGTCGATGACCATGACCTTCAAACCATCGAAATTATCTTCCATTAGAACTGCCTTTTTTGCATATGAGGCTTTACTAGCCTGCAGGAGCGAATAACAAAATTCGGGAATGTGCCGTCACTCATTCCCTCATTGAGAGAAAAGACGACAGATTGCTTGCGTTGTAGCACAGTTTTTCATGCCCGGCTACAGCGCAAACGGTTAATACCCTTTACCCCTAATCAAACAGGGACAATGGCTTAGCGCAACATTCTGACAGGATACTGCAGGTTGTCGACGCGCGGCAGACCTTCTCGCGCTCACGCCAGCCACCCCTGTTGGCAGGCATCAATAATTAACTTTAGGCCTGCCACAATCGTCAGCGCCTCAAAAGCCCTCTTAACCAGCCCGCTCCCCCTGAGCAGCGCCCAGTGCGCACCCAGATAGCCACCTAGCAGCGACCCTGCCAGCAAGGGGGGCAGCCAAGCCCATTGCACGGGCGCCTGCACTGACAGCATCGCCGCTCCCAGTCCGTTCCAGAATAGTCCTACCAATACCAAGGTGTAGGATACCGCCCTCACGTAGTCCAAACCGAACCAACGCACCAGCCAGAGCGTCACAAATAGCCCTGTGCCAGATGTCAGCGAGCCGTTCAAGGCACCTATCAGGAACAGGCCCAATCCGCCTAGCAAAAGCCCCATGGCATCACGATGCCGACGCTCAGCAACCTGCCCCAGCGCAGGGCGGCACCATGAGTACACGCCAACTCCCATCGTCAATAGCCCCAGCGCCAGCTCAGCCCACTGATCAGGGATAGACAGAATGACCTGCGTCCCCAGAAGCACTCCCGGTAAACCACACGCCAGTATGAATATCGCAAAACGCCAGTTAAACCGACCCGAACGCAGGTGCCGGGCCGTTGCTCCCACTCCAAGGGCTACGCTGGCAATTTTGTGTGTCGCTAGCGCCACTGGGAAAGGCAGCCCCAACATCAACAATACCGGCAACTGCAGTAAGCCGGCACCGCCTCCCGCCAAGGCTGACAAGGTATTTGCCACAAAGGCAAGAAAAAACAAAACCACGACATCCATCACTATCAGCCCTTGCCACATACTTTTACACTACGCGTCATTCTGTTTGCCGTTGCCGGAGCATCCAATGCATCGCCTACAAGTCACCCTCGTGCTAGTGACCCTGCTAGCAGGCACCGCCATGGCGGACTCAAAAGACACTGATAGTGCTCGCTGGTACCGTTATTACAACGAGAAAAACCAGCCCACTATTACCGACCGTATTACCGAAGATCACATCAGCCATGGCTATGATGCCCTTGATCGCGGCATGCAAATGCTCCGCCATGTGCCGCCACAACGCATACTAACCGCTGACGAACGCGCGGCCGCCAAAGCAGCACGCGCTGCTGAAGCCCAACGCAAAGAAGACGACAAGCAATTGGTCAGGCTCTATGCACGGCCCATTGATGCTGAGCAGAACCGGGATCGCCAGATCGACTCAATCCAGCTACAGATCGACTTTACCTTAAGCGCACTAGCACGCTTGCGTGAGATCCGCACCAAAGAAGCACAACGGGCCGCAGCACTAGAACGCACCGGCAGGCCCGTGCCAAAACCGCTTAGAGAAAGTATCGCGAACTACGATAAGCAAATACAGCAGCTACAATCCGAGATTCGGATACGCAAAGGCGAACAAGAAAAAGTACAGCAGACTTTTGCGCCCATCATACAGCGCCTCATTGAGCTGACCGGAATACCCGCAACACAATCACCCGAAGCGAAGGAGCCTGCCTCCAAGCAAGGCATGACTCCGCTGACTGATGGCCGGAACTGACACCGGCCTCACATCAGCCCTTAAAGCGTTACAAATAGTGTTTGCTGCAAATAGCGCCACTGCGCTTCCCAATACTCTGTTGGCTTGTGCCGGAAGCCGGTACGCACAAACTGGCCAAGATGCCCTTCCACCAATGTCAGCAGCAGATTAGCGGCCGCGGCACTGGTGATCACCGTACCTAAATTATCCCTGAGCTCCGCCTCTCGCAGAACTTGCCGCAACTGAGCCTCCAGACGATCAAAAAACTGGAGAATGCGAGCCTGCAAACGTTCATGCTCGCCCGTCAGCGCGTCACCATTAAGGATGCGTGATATTCCCGGATTACGTTCCGCAAACACCAGCAATAAAAACATAATTTTTTCGCACCGAGCCCGAGCGTCTTTCTCTTCCTCAAGAACCAACGTCACCCGTGAAAATACGACCTCTTCGACAAAGTCGATAAGGCCTTCAAACATGCGCGCCTTGCTAGGAAAGTGCCGATACAGTGCCGCCTCGGTAACACCCACCTCCCGCGCAAGTGCCGCCGTGGTGATACGGGCTCCAGGCTGACTCTCCAGCATAGATGCCAATGCTTGCAGGATATGATCCCGTCTCGATATTTTTTCTTCCGGAGCCGTCATGCCTGCCTCCGCGCGGCGCTCATTCAGACGCTGCGCTTGTCCTTAATATTTTCACGGTTGGAGATAAGCGTGCCCATGCCATCATCCGTAAAGACTTCCAGCAACGTTGCATGCGGCACACGTCCGTCAAAAATATGTGCGCTCGTCACGCCGCCTTTAACCGCATCCAGAGCGCAGGCTATTTTTGGCAGCATACCCCCATAAATAGTGCCATCCGCAATCAGCGCATCCACATCCGTAGTTGTCAGCCCCGTCAGCACATTCTTCTGCTTATCCATCACTCCGGGAATATTAGTAGCCAGAATTAACTTTTCTGCTCCAAGCGCTTCTGCCACTTTCCCGGCAACAAGATCAGCGTTGATGTTGTAAGAGGCGCCATCATCTCCTACGCCAATCGGCGCAATTACGGGAATAAAGCCGCCCTTTACCAACACATCGAGCACATCAATTTTAATACCAACCACCTCGCCCACGTGGCCAATGTCTAACTGCTCGATACTGCCATCCTCATTGACGCGACTGAGGAACATCTTTTTAGCCCGAATCAGGCCGCCATCCTTGCCGGTCAACCCAATTGCACGGCCGCCATTCTGATTAATGCGATTAACAATTGCTTTATTGACCTTGCCGCCCAGCACCATTTCCGCGACATCCATGGTTTCGTCATCCGTCACCCGCATGCCATCAATAAATATCGACTCTTTACCGATACGTTTGAGCAGGTCGCCAATTTGTGGGCCGCCGCCATGCACCACGACTGGATTGATACCAACTGTCTTCAGCAGCACGATATCTCGGGCAAATGAATCTTCAGAGTCATCTCCCGTCATTGCATTACCGCCGTATTTCACCACAACGGTCTTACCATGAAATCGTTGTATATAGGGCAATGCTTCTGTTAGAACATTGGCAACATTCAATGCAGAGTCACGTGTCAGCGCCATCTTTATCTCTCACTGCTCAAAATGGAATTTCAACAGGGCCGACAACTCCTGCCAGCAAGGCACGAAACCGTGTCTGAACAGAAGCAAGGGCCTCAGGCGTCTTACCTTCAAATCTAGCAACTAGGCAAGGCGAGGTATTGGACGCTCGCACCAGACCCCAAGAATCCGGAAACTCAACACGAAGCCCGTCAATGGTAATAATATTGGCATCAGGAAAATTCACATTCTTCTTAATCTCTTCGATCAACTCAAACTTCCTAGAATCAGGCACAGGGATATTGATCTCAGGTGTTGATGCGTTTTCCGGGAACTCGGAAAAAACAGTATCTGCACTATTATCTTCAAGCGAAAGAATCTCGAGAACACGGCCTGCCGCGTAAATGGCATCATCAAAACCAAACCAGCGGTCATTAAAGAAAATATGCCCACTCATCTCACCAGCCAATACCGCACCCGTTTCCTTAAGCTTTGCCTTGATAAAGGAATGCCCCGTTTTACTCATCACCGGCCTGCCACCAAGCTGACTGATCAGCACCGGAAGATCTCTTGTGCACTTCACATCAAAAATGACATCTGCACCGGGGTTGGTCATCAATACATGCTTTGATAACAGCATCATGAGACGATCGGGAAAGATATTTTTACCCGTGGGAGTCACAATACCAATGCGATCACCATCACCATCAAATGCAATACCGATATCGGCATTATTGGCGGCGACTGAACTGATCAGATCCTTAAGATTTTCCAGCTTACTTGGGTCGGGATGGTGATTTGGGAAGTTGCCATCTACCTCACAAAAAAGCGGCACCACTTCACATCCAATAGCCTCTAGCACACGGGGCGCTATGACCCCTGCAACACCGTTACCCGCATCGACAACCACCTTGAGTGGGCGAGCCAGGACGATATCATCACACACACGATCAAGATAAGGCTGCAAAACACTTTGCTGGCTCCGTTTGCCGGTACCTGCAGAGTAATCACCATTTTCTATTCTTTGCCGCAACGACTGAATTTCTTCTCCAGCCAGAGTATCGCCGGCAATCATGACCTTAAAACCATTATAGTTTGCGGGATTATGACTTCCCGTCACCATAATTCCCGTTCCAGTCCCGATTGTTTTGGCCGCAAAATAAAGCACAGGCGTTGGCACCATGCCGACATCAATGACATCTCGGCCACTGGCCAGAAGCCCCTCAATCAAGGCCGTGCACATTTGTGGACCCGACAAACGCCCATCACGCCCCACCAACACAACCTGCTCGCCTCGTGCGAAGGCCTCACTACCAATAGCCAGCCCGATTTTTCGGGCCACCCCTTCCGTTAATCCTTCATTAATTACGCCGCGAATATCGTAGGCACGAAATATATCTGCCGGCACTTGGTCCAAAGCGGTCGCCGCAACAGCCTTACTCGCTTCGTTAACACCACCTTTAAGAGGTGATGGGGCTCCGCCCAGTAAGTCCGCCGAGTCACCCGTGTGTGGAAGCCCTCCAAGATTATCCGCATGCTCTGCCGACTTGCCACCAATCTTGCCAGCACGCAACTCCGCACCATACTGCTCAATTCTGGCCAATACCGTTGCGCACGCTTGGAAATTCATTTTTGGTCGACTACGCGTACCGTAACGAAAATAATTTTCACAAAAATTGTCAAGTGCGCTAGCGTCGGCAAGCAAACGCTTATTTATTAGCAGCAGCATAACCAGCAGCAGCCCGCCGCAGAGCAGCGACGCCAGCACCCCCATCCCCAGAATAAGGACAGGAACCGGATTATCACGACCCAGTGTACGAACCGGAGAAAAGTGGACCTCCCACCCCTGATTCAGGGATGGTGAAGCAATAATAGGCGGCTCAACATCAAGGTCTGAGCCCGTTGAAATAATGGTCGCCTTTTCAGCATCATTACGCTGAACCAATTCAAGCGCCCCAGCATCCGCAGCAAAACCAGCGAGCGCTGTCGCCAATGGCTTGAATGACATACTAAGAAGTAATACGCCTGCAATCTTGCCATCTTCACGAATCGGCCTGGCAAACGTCACCACCTGCTCTTTTTCATAAAAAGAAATTTCCGGCGTGACTTTTTTTCCGGAGGCAACACGTAGTGCCATGTCTTGATGGGCAAAACTGAGACCATTTGGCATCGCCGGATCGATCAATGCGCTAACTACACGGGCATACACTGCCCCTGGGTAATGAGCTGTCAAAGAGTTCGTTTCCGTTGACTCTGCAATATATGGCAGAAGATGTTCGTCACTGAGCGCCATGACAATGTCTTCATGTGCCCTTAAGTATGCGTCCAACGTCTCCAAATAGTGCTGCTGGTACACTTTAGCAACCGCTTCATGCTGATCTTTCTCGACCGACTCGACTACATAATAAGTGCCGCCCGTGACGCCCAGCATAATCAGAATCGCTATGAGTAAGCTTGGCAGCGCAGATTGCAACAGCGTTCCAGCCTTATCGCCTCCATTACTATTTTTCACTTTTGTATTTTTTTGATTTTCATCTACGCCAGTATTCTTTTTATTTTTTTGCAGCAGAGCCATATTAATTTCCCCAAAAAAACCTAACCAATGCTGCTATTAATTTCGTCCAGACGAGCCAAACCCGCCTGCGCCACGTGCACTGGCATCAAAATCTGCCACTATCCTAAGTTCGGCCTGCACCACCGGCACTAAAACATACTGGGCAATACGTTCGCCCGGCTGAATAGTGAATACCTCATTACCACGATTCCAACACGAGACCATTAACTCGCCCTGATAATCAGAATCGATCAAACCCACCAAATTACCCAGCACAATGCCGTGCTTGTGCCCCAAACCGGACCGAGGCAGTACTAGGCCCGCAAAGGCAGGATCTGAAATATGAATGGCAAGGCCCGTACGAATTAACTGCGTCTCCCCTGGCGCGAGCACTAGCGGCGCATCCAGACACGCCCGCAGATCCAGCCCGGCAGATCCCTCGGTTGCATAAGCGGGCAAAGGAAACTCCGTACCAATTCGCGCATCCAATATTTTTACATCCACTGTCTTCTTCATTGCTCTTCCTTTTTTTTCAGTTGCACTGCCAGCAGCGCCACCAACTGCCGCGCTATCGCCGACTTGCCTGCCTTTTCCAGATGCTGCTCACCATCAGACCAGATGACCGTCAACGCATTCTCATCACTCTGAAAGCCAATATCTGCTCGTGCCACATCATTGCAAGCAATCATGTCGAGCCGCTTGCGGGCCAACTTCTCACGGGCGTGCCCAACAACGTTCTCTGTCTCTGCTGCAAAGCCCACCACAAAGGGTCGATTTGTCTGAGCCGCAATCGTGGCAACAATATCGGGGTTCTTAATTAATTCCAGTGCAATCACATCTGCCGATTTTTTAATTTTCTGTTCAGCCACTGTTGCCGGGCGATAATCCGCTACTGCCGCTGTCGCAACAAAGACATCTGCATCTATAGCAGCAGATTGTGCCGCGATCAGCATTTCATCAGCACTTACTACATTAAAACGCTGCACACGGGCTGGCGTTGGCAAATGCACAGGCCCCGCAATCAGTGTTACGCGTGCACCCGCCTCGATACAGGCCTCAGCAATGGCAAAACCCATCTTGCCCGAGCTGTGATTGCTGATATAGCGCACCGGATCTAGCGCCTCTCGCGTTGGGCCGGCTGTGATCACTACATGGCGCCCCGTAAGCGCGCCCGTTTCAAATTGTTCGGCGCAGGCTATGGCCAACTGGATTGCTTCCAGCATACGGCCCTCACCCACATCGCCACAGGCCTGACTCCCCGCCGCCGGCCCGAACACAGCGACACCCCTGGTGCGCAATACCTCGAGATTAGCCTGCATGGCCGGTGCTGCCCACATCTGTTGATTCATGGCAGGCGCCACCGCCAGCCTGGCCTTGGTTGCCAGCCATAGGGTCGTCAGCAAATCATTCGCCACACCATTAGCCAAGCGAGCAAGACAGTCCGCACTGGCCGGCGCCACCAGCACCAGATCGGCCCAGCGCGCTAGCTCGATATGCCCCATCGCCGCCTCTGCAGCGGGATCGAGCAAGTCCACATGCACAGGATTGCCCGACAACGCTTGCAGGGTCAGTGGCGTAATAAATGACTGCGCAGCGGCCGTCATGACTACCTGCACTTCGGCGCCCGCATCACGCAGGCGGCGAATCAGGTCTGCACTTTTATAGGCGGCAATTCCGCCAGACACTCCGAGCACAATGCGTTTATTGGCAAGACGATCAGGCATGAACAATCCGAGGCAGATGGTGGATGACGAATGTTATCCATAACGATACCATCCGGCACCACGCATGCGTAGCACTGACAGGGAATTAGTCAGCGCCTACTGACCGGCAAGGAGGCCGACACTATGCCCATTACTGATTGGCCGGAGGCAGAGCGCCCCCGGGAAAAACTGTTAGCGCATGGCGCCAGCTCATTGTCTGATGCCGAGCTTCTGGCCCTCTTCATCCGTACCGGCCTTAAAGGACGAACCGCCCTGGATCTGGCCCGCGACTGGATATCCACGTTCGGCAGCCTACGTCACTTCCTTGATGCAACCCCTCGCGAGATGATCGCCCTACCCGGACTGGGCCCTGCCAAGCTGGCAGAGCTTCATGCCGCGCTGGAGTTAGGCCGCCGTCACCTGGAAACTACTCTAGAGCGACAGGACGTCATGAGCAGCCCGGAGACCACCCGAAACTTTCTCAGCGCACGGCTACGAGGCCTGCGTCATGAGGTATTTGCCATCCTTTTTCTGGATAACCAGCACCGGCTGATTGCCTTCGAAGAGTTGTTCCGCGGTACGCTTGATGCCTGCAGCGTGCATCCACGCCAAGTCGTCGAGCGCGCGCTGCACCTGAATGCTGCCGCCGTTATTCTGTCGCATAATCACCCTTCTGGCGTTGCCGAGCCCTCAGGTGCTGACCGTCATATCACAGACCGCCTCCGTGATGCCTTGGGACTGATCGAAGTGCGGGTACTGGATCATCTTGTTGTGGGCGAGGGTCGACCCGTTTCATTTGCGGAGCGTGGCTGGCTCTAACCGCCCTCTGACGCCAGAGTAAATCCGGCCCGATCCTCCCAGAGAGCCCATCAGGCTGAAGCCGACGACACAATGCAAAAAGCGCCGCACTCGCAATGCGATAGCCAGCAGTCTGATCATTTTTTGGCCAACTATTAATATATACAGCCCCTAATGTATTACAGTTATTGCCCTTGATAGGGAGTTCTGGTATAAATCGCACCCCTTGAAATGCGCCGGCCTTTTTACACCCGGCGCCAGCGCCTTTTGCGGGCGAAATGCGTCGCGGAGTTCATCATGTCCAAGGTTTGTATCGTTACCGGCAAGCGCCCTATCGTCGGCAACAACGTTTCTCACTCGAATATTAAGACCAAGCGTCGTTTCGAGCCTAATCTGCAGCACAAGCGCTTTTGGCTGGAAAGCGAAAAGCGTTTTATACGCATTCGCCTGTCCACCAAGGGCATGCGCATCATTGATAAGCTGGGTGTAGAGGCCGTTGTGGCTAATCTGCGTGCCCAGGGCCATAAAGTTTAAGGAGCCCCGCCATGCGTGACAAAATTCGCCTCGTGAGCAGTGCCGGTACCGGCTACTTCTACACTACTACTAAGAACAAGCGCACCATGCCTGGCAAGCTTGAGATCAAGAAGTTTGATCCCAAGATTCGTCAGCACGTGATCTTCAAGGAAGCCAAGATCAAGTAATTGATCTACTGGCCTCTCTTACAAAAAAGCCCGGTTCTCCGGGCTTTTTTGTGCGCGTAGCAGGCATGTGCTCTTCCTGCCTAGTCTCTCCATCGAGATAATCTCGCCAAACTGACTAACTGCCCCCTGATCCATGCCTGAATTACCAGAAGTTGAAACTACCCGCCGCGGCATTCTTGATGCCGTACAGGATCACTGTGTTCTCAAGATAAGCGTTCACAATCCACGGCTGCGCTGGCCTGTTCCACCCGAGCTGTCCGACCTAGAGGGGCAGCAAGTCCGCACGATTACACGACGCGGCAAGTATCTTCTGTTAGAGGCTGAAACCGGCACTGCGCTGATTCATCTTGGTATGTCTGGCAGCCTTCGTCTGGTGAGCCCCGAAACGCCGCGCAAAACCCATGACCATGTCGAACTGCTTATGGACTCTGGGCTGACTCTGCGCCTGCATGATCCTCGCCGCTTCGGTTGCTTTTTGTGGCTGACAACGCCACCGAGCGAGCACCCACTACTGGCAAAACTGGGGCCGGAGCCCTTGGAGCCTGACTTTGATGGCAACTGGCTCTTCCGGTATTCACGCGGACGCTCTGCCCCCGTGAAAAGCATCATCATGGACAGCCATGTCGTGGTGGGGGTAGGGAATATCTATGCCAATGAGGCACTCTTTCGTGCCGGTATCCATCCCCTTCGGGCAGCAGGGCGAATCAGTGCCTTGCGTTACGAGCGCCTAGCCAACGAAATCAAGGCCATCCTTGCCTATGCCATCGAAAAAGGCGGCACAACCCTTCGTGACTTTGTGAACAGCCAGGGCGAGCCCGGTTATTTTCAACTGGAACTGGATGCCTATGGACGAGGCGGTCTACCCTGTCGACGCTGCCAGAATGCCATGAAGGAGGTACGCTTGAGTGGACGCAGTACCGTCTTCTGCCCTCGCTGCCAGCACTAACCACTTGATGGGCTTGTGACCGATTTCATCTTCCTCTTGCTTGCATCCCCCGCAGAGAGCGTTTAGAGTCAATAATGTATGAAGTTTCAAGCCCTTGTGGCGACTTTCTAATAACAGTATTAAGATGCCCGGCAAGCTAACTGCCTTTTGAGGGAAAAAATCATGGTATTCATTCAGCCCCGCCTCCTCGCCCTCTTCATGTCTCTTATGCTGGGACTGGGAGCAATGCCTGCCTCTGCCGGGGATATGGAAGACGATCAGATTAATAATCGCCCCTCCGCAATGGCCATGCTTGCTGATGCGGTGCTGGCGCGCCCAGTGTTACTTGCGGGCACTCTGGCAGGCACCGGACTTTTTGTTGTTACCCTGCCCTTTTCGGCATTAGGCGGCAATGTAAAAGAAGCAGCAGACACACTGGTTGTTGGCTTGGCAAAAAGCACATTTACCCGCTGCATGGGATGCACTGAAGTTCAGGATAAGTGGAAAAACTCGCAAGCCGCTGGCGAGTAAGCGAACGGCACATAAAAAAACCCGCGAAAGCGGGGTTTTTTATGTCTTATTTTCCGAAATCAGTCGCTGGTATTTTTGCTGCAGATCAGCCTCAGTTTCTTCATGTGCCTCATCCATTGGAATGCAGTCTACCGGACACAAACTTACGCACTGCGGCTCGTCAAAGTGACCCACACACTCCGTGCAGCGCTCCGGATCAATCACATAGATAAGCGGCCCCATGGTAATAGCTTGATTAGGGCAAGCCGGCTCGCAGACATCACAGTTAATGCATTCGTCAGTGATTTTAAGAGCCAAGAATCAATCCATCCCCGCGCACGCTAACCGACTACTTCGACAGCTTCTGTCGAAATGCATCTGCTACCTCTACTGGCACAAACTTGGTCGCATCCCCTCCCAGCACAGCAATCTCGCGCACTAGCGTAGAGGAAATATACGAAAGGTGTTCAGCTGGCGTCAGAAAAACCGTTTCAACATCAGGCATAAGATGTCGATTCATGTTGGCCAACTGAAACTCATACTCAAAGTCAGAAACAGCGCGCAAGCCACGCAGCACAACATTGGCATTCTGTTCTTTTACAAAAAAGGCCAATAGCTTGGAAAAGCCCTGTACCTCAACATTGGGCAGGTGCGCCAGCACAGCACGCGCCAGATCAACTCGCTCTTCGAGAGGAAACATCGGCCCTTTCTTCTGGCTAGCTGCCACCGCCACAATGACGTGATCAAACATGCGGGCGGCACGTTCAATCAAGTCTTTGTGGCCATTGGTTATCGGGTCAAACGAGCCTGGATAGACAACACGGGTATGGCTCATGAAAGGCTTCCGTCATACATCAAAGAATGCGTGAAGAATAACGGAAACCTTGCGCTGGCTCCATGACCTCGCAACACAACTCAGGGAGTGATGGTTGCCACTGCTCGCTGCACTTTGTCTGGCCCCCATGCCAGGGGAGTCAATGGGGCTCCTCCTGTCTGAACAGTTGTCCCGAGGCCAGGTTGATCTAGCTCGACGGTGCCTGTGGCTGTTTGGACATAGACGCCCTTGCCACTCAGCATGATGACATCCAGACCATTCTCAGTGAGACCGTAGCCGCCCCAGAAGTCCGTACCACGCACACCAATCGTAGCAACCGCGGTACGTACCTCAAAGCGATGCGCACGACGGGTAATAAAGCCAGTAATGCTACGGAATGCGCCCTGAGAAAGGTCAAATAAGGCCACATTTGGCTTGTTGCGATAGATGCGGTATTCACGCACGGTGAAATCGCTGCCTTTGCCTACTGTGATCAGCGAACCATCACGCAGGCGCAGTTCAGCAATACTGGAAGGCCCGGTGACAAAGCGGTCGCCAATACATATTTTCATACCGAGAATCGGTGTGAACTGGCGAGCGGGACGAACAACGGACACATCACCTACCAAACGCACAACCTCGCCCACCCGACAAGGCGCCGCTGTCACCAGTCCCGGCAACAGCATCAGTACCAATATGCTCCAAAATCCTCTCATGAAACCGCTCCCGCCGTTAAGTCAGCTTGCCATTGCAGGCTGTATACCATGGAGACTAGCCTGCCAGCTCCGGAAAAGCAGCTATACAATTACTTCACCGGCAGTGGCTTCAGTTCCGCTGCCAACATGGCGGCCAATCGCGCCACCATGCCATAGATGGATAACTGGGGATTGGCGCCAATACTGGTTGGAAACAGCGAGCCGTCCATGATCGACAGTCGATCGAGATTCATATAACGGCCATTGTTATCGGCCACTGCGTTGGCTGGGTCACTGCCCATGGCACAGCCCCCCATAACATGAGCGGAGCCAAGCCGGGTCTGAAACTTTTCAATCGGCATCGCCTGTATGGCCTGCTTGTAGGCATCCCAACGCGTAAACCAAGGTTGACCAAGCTGGTGCGGGCGAACCTCTTTTGCTCCAGCCGCAAACTGGAGCTCGGCCATGGCCAGAAAGCCGCGACGCAACCCATCGCGCAGGGTATCTGTCATTGGGTAGTCGACAGTGGCGGTACCATCACTGCGCAGGCTGACCGTACCGCCGGGGCTATCTTCGGTAAAACCATCTCGACAAAGCGCCAGCAGACCATTGGTGTTCGCGAGTGCCTGCACCTGCGATACCAACTCCTCACCATGCCCTCCCAGCAAACTGGACGCCAATCCTGGCTGCAGGGGAACAGCCTCGATCTTGAATCCCATCGAACCAGTAGGTCCATCCTTCCACTGAAAGTGATCTGAGTACAGCGACTGTGGTGCGCCATTCCATGGCTCGATTTTTTCGTCGAAGTGAGCAAACACGGCATTAACCGGGTGCAGCATGGTGCGCTTACCAATCGTGCGATAAGGATCGGGGACTTCGGAACGCAACAACAGACCGGGGTTATTTATGCCCCCGCCGGCAAGCAGCACGTGACGCGCTCGTACCGTGACCGTTACGCCTGTTGATGTGACGCCATCTTGGCGCATTCCTAGACACAGCACACCCGTAGCGTGCTTGCCATCATGAATAATTTTCTCGGCGCGGGCGCGATGATACAAACGCGCGCCACGCTTCAGTGCCTCTGGAATAGTGGTAACAAGCATGGACTGCTTGGCATTTGTGGGGCAGCCAAGTCCGCAGTACCCAAGATTCCAGCATCCGTTTACATTGCGCGGAATCGACTCCCAGCTCCAACCTAGCTGTTCGCAGCCTCGACGAATTACGTCATTATTAGGATTGGCGGGCATTGTCCACTGCCCAATATTCAGCCGCTTTTCCATGCGATCAAACCATGGGGCCATCTGCTCTTTTTGCATGCCCTTGATGCCGTGCACACTCTCCCAATGCAGTAGTGTCTGTTCCGGCGTACGAAAGCTTGATGTCCAATTCACGGTCGTGGAGCCACCCACATTTCGCCCTTGCAGGATGATCATGCTGCCATCCTTGGTGGTCCGTGCCGCTCCCTCTTGGTACAAATCACGATAAGCTGAGCGCTCATCCAAGCGAAAGTCACGCGTGGTCCGCAGAGGCCCTTCTTCAATCAGGACAACATCCAGTCCAGCCTGCGTCAGTATTTCAGCAGCAGTGCCTCCTCCCGCTCCTGTGCCAACAATAACAACATCGCACTCCAGTATTTCGTCACGACGCAGCTCACCCGCATGCACTGTTTTCCAGCCGGCATCCACACCTTCGGCAAAGGTATCCTTGATATTACGAATCTCGATCATGGGTTTAATCTCAGCCGATTACACGCGGGGGAACATAATTAATGGCCGCCCACGAGCGGGGCTGCAAGTACCAGTTCATGGCGATCATTTGTGTCAGTGCTAAATAGCCGGCACGCAACAAACTGAAACGACTATCCCGCCATTTATTTAAAAAGGAATTAACGTCATCTGGCGAGGCCGCTGCCCAGTCATGCTGCACGCCCGCTACCAAACGTCGCGTTGGTGGAAACGTCATAAGGTCCAGCAACTGATGCAGTTGCTGCTGACCTGCTCTACTGCTTCCTTCTAGAAGATTATCGAGCAACTGTAGGCTTTCACTGATCACATTTTCGCGAGTAGCATCAGCGGGCATCGCACCATTGAGCACCACTGGCATCAAGGCACGCAGTACGACAAGATCACTATCACGCAGAACGCGCAAACCTGCTGCTGGCGGAGCACTGGCGCAACCCGTCAGAGCTGCTGAAAAAGAGACAGTCGATAGCGCCATCGCGCCGAAAAGGCCCGTACGCAGAAAATCCCGGCGCCCCATGCTCATGGAGGGCGGCACCACAACAGACTTCATGAGCTTCTCCGATACACGATTATTGCGTGACGACCGTTTGGCTGCCGCCCTTTATAAAAAAGGGCTTTCCGGCATGCTCTGCACGAAAAACCCTTCTTAGCTAACTCACTACACGCTTATTTGAGCAAGTAATTCTTAATGATTTTGTGCACACTCTTGTTGAAGGGTGGCAGCACAAAACGCATTGCATAAAAACGAGGCTTCTCCAGTACTGCCTTCGCATTCGACATTGTCAAGAAGCCTTCACGGCCATGGTATTTGCCCATACCAGAAGCACCAACACCGCCAAAAGGCATATCATCGATACCAACATGGCTCATCACTTCATTAATGCACATGCCACCGGAATGTGTGTTTTTGGCCACATAATCTGCACGCCCAGAATTCCAGTCAAAGTAATACAGGGCAAGCGGATGCTGACGGTCATTTACAAAGCCTAGCGCATCATCTAGCGATGAGTACTCCATTATCGGTAAAATTGGCCCGAATATTTCATTCTTCATGATCTCCATATCCGGTGTCACGCCCGTCACCAGCGTCACGGGAATCTTGCGAGTATTTTCAAAAGATTCGTTAGCCGGATTTATCTCAATAATTTTGGCACCCTGCGCGCGCGCATCATCCAGATAGTTTTGAATACGCTTGTATTGCTTGTCATTAATGATGCTAGTGAAATCTGGATTATTCAGCATGGTCGGGTACATCTTGCTGACCTGAGCCGTAAATTCCGAAACAAATTCCTGAGTCTTTCCCGGCGCAACAAATAGGTAGTCTGGTGCCACACACGTCTGACCGGCATTCCAACACTTGCCAAACGAAATACGCTCCGCCGCATCAGCGATAGGAAAGCTCTCGTGAACAATTGCAGGGGACTTCCCGCCCAGCTCCAGCAATACTGGCGTCAGGTTTTTGGCGGCTTCTGCCATTACGATACGGCCAACATTGGTTGACCCGGTAAACGTGATTTGATCGAACGGCAGCTTGGGAAACTCCTCGGAAATCTCGCCTCGTCCGGTGAACACACTAACAAGGTCTTCGGCAAATACTTCAGCCAACATCTGCTTAATCGTCTCACCAACTCGCGGTGTAAAGCCTGACATCTTGATTATGACGCGGTTGCCGGCGGCCAAGGCACACATTAGCGGGCCCACTGCTAGGAATATTGGATAGTTCCAAGGAACGATAATGCCAACCACACCAAGCGGCTGATACATCACCTTTGCAGATGCCGGCATGGCAATAGCGCTGACATGCCGCTTTTCAGGGCGCATCCACTTGCGCAGATTTTTCTTGTAATACTTCAACGACTCCAACGAAGTCAGAATTTCGGCAATCTTGGTTTCATCTTTGGAACGGCTACCGAAGTCATCGCTGGCCGCCTGAGCCAAATCGTCGATGTACTTTACAAAGACACGGCGGAACTGATCGAGATGCGCTATGCGCTCATCCGCACTGGGCATCGGGTGCTGACGACACGCCTGTTTCTGCAGCTTGAAAACACGATGCAGCTCAGCAATCTCCGGGCTAGCAGCAGACATTTCGACTAGATTGGCAACCATGATGAAGTCCTCGATCAGACGTAGCCCGGAAGGGGGCACGGAATAGTTTACTTTTTTAGAGTATTTACTCTAGACTGTCAATCACTCATTACCATTAGTGACTGGCATAATCAGCACAGGAAGCCAACGTGAAGACTCGCGACAAGATCCTTTATAAAAGCCAGGAACTCTTCAATGCAAGAGGCGAGCGCAATGTCACGACCAATCACATCGCCGCCGAACTAGGCATCAGCCCCGGGAATCTCTACTACCATTTCCGCAATAAGGAAGAAATCATCTTCCAACTGTTCCTTATGTACGAAAGTAGCACGCAGTCACTGCTTATGACCCCATCAGATCGCGACCTGACGTATGGCGACAAAATCGTCTACTTCGAGGGCATCTTGGACAATATGTGGGAATACCGATTTCTGCATCGTGATTTGGAGCAGATGTTCGACGGCAATCCCGCATTACGGGAACGCTACCGCAACTTTGCTCGCCTGATTCTTTGCCAGGGCAGGCTTATCTTCGAGCGATTAGCCGAGTCCGGCCTAGTGCAAGTCGATGAAGATGCCATTGAGGCATTGATTATTAACATCTGGGTGATCACCTCTAGCTGGATTTCTTTTCTGCATACTTCCGGTATTTATGGCGAAAATGCAGACATAAACCGTGAACTCCTGCAAAAAGGCATTTACCAGATCGTTATGCTGGAGGCGCCTTATCTGCGCGGCGAGGCCAGAGACAAGCTGCCGGAAATGAAGCGGCATTATGGCGGAATAACCCCCCCTGCCATGTAACGCCATACCCATCTTAATTAAGCAAAGCCGCGTAGGGTGGCGGCCAAAATGGTAACTGCTTTTGCTCGATGTGATCCTCTCGACATATTCTTAATATCGTTCCGAGCTTTAAGCTTTAACTATTTGATGTTTGTGTCTTTGTCCGGTATAAACGGACGTGGTGATAGCTTGAGGCATCTCTGCACAACGACAGAGCCACGCCACACGACAACGTCAGGAGAGACATTAAAATGTACAAATGGGAGCGGACTTTCAGCCAGTGGCTGCTCTACTTGCTGGCCGCAGTAATCCTTACGGCATGCGGTTCCGGCGATGGTGACAATGTCTTGCCTGTCACCGGCACTTCAAATTATCAGCTCTCCGTCAGCAGCACAGCCACTAGCATTGGTGCCAGCGGCTCTGCCACAGTCGCCGCTACCCTGCTCTCGCCTACAGGAATTCCAGTGGTTGGTGCCAATATCGCCTTTGCGCGTAGTGGTGCAGGCTCTCTGTCCAGCAACTCTGCCACAACCGATGCGGCAGGTGCTGCCTCCGTTACTCTGAGTGGCACCGCCGCGACAGCCGGCAGCGGCACTATCATGGTGTCTTTCAGCGACCCCGAAAATAATATTGCTACTCGCAGCCTGACTTACACCATTACTAGCGGTGATCAGGTCATTCTCTTCTTGGACAAAGTACAAGTTAAGTCGGGTGTTGGCGACAGCGTAACAGTGACCGCCAAGGTAACTGACTCCAACGGTGCATTTGTTCCTAACCGTATCGTGACCTTTACCCGTGCCGGCACTGGCGACCTGCAGGTTGTAAGTGCAACAACTGATGCAACCGGCACGGCGACCGCTGTCTATACTCCTGGCACTATCGACTTCAGTAACCGCACCGTTGATATTGTGGCCACCACCACTGGTGGATCAACAAACGCAATCGAAGGCCGAGCTACCATCACGGTATATGGCACTAATGTTACTTTGAGCAGTGAGCAGGGATCCAATATCACACTTGGCTTATCTTCCAAGATGACTGCTACTCTGCTTGATGGCAATGGCAATCCGATTCCGAATAAAACACTTACTTTCAGCTCTGCCAACAGCAATGCCTTCACACCGTCAGCCAGTGCCACTACGGATGCGCAAGGTAAGGCATCCACAACTGTTACCGTCGCGGTTGCCGCTGGCAGCAATGAAACCATTACAGCCGCCTCAACTTCCCTTGGCGCTTCTGGCAACATTACTTTAGCTGTAACTGGCACCCGCTTTGAGTTCACTGTGCCCGCCCTCAATGCCGAACTGGCAATTAATGGCGCACGCACCATTACCGTTAACTGGAAAGAAAATGGTGTAGCGCAGAATGGCCAGTTGATTACGTTTAGCAGCACACGCGGCACACTATCTTCTAGCACGCAGGCAACTAACGCTGCCGGCAATGCCTCGATCACAATTAACTCAGCATCGGCCGGCCAAGCCACGATAGAAGCCAGAACAGCAACCGGGCTGCAGATATCTCGTACAGTTGAGTTTATTGCTACCACCCCTACAGCCATTACCACACAAGTAGCTCGCAATGTGCTGGCTCCTGGTCAGCAGACGTCCGTCACTGCAACTCTGCGTGATGCACTAAACAATCCCGTCAAAAATCAAACCGTGAACTTTTCTCTGCCGTTTGACGACTCTAATGGCAACCTTGCTGCCGCGACTGCTGTCTCAAAATCTGATGGTACCGCCACGGTGATCTATACCGCTGGCCCTAACTCAGGTAGCACCAATGGCGTCACAATAAGTGCAGCCACTACTACTCCTGTGCTATCCAGCACTGCACAGCTGACCGTCGGCGGCGAGGCAACTTTCATCACTTTAGGTACAGGCAACACTATCCGTGAAGTGGACTCTTCTACTTATGGACTGCCGTATACCGTACTGCTGACAAACTCTGCCGGGCAGCCTATTGCAAATACTTCAGTTACCTTATCCATTACCCCGGTGAATTATTTCAAGGGCTACTATGTGCTGCCTTTGATAGGCGACTACTGGATTCCAAACTCTACCGCCGAATGCCTCAACGAGGATGCCAATCGGAATGGCAAGCTGGACGCCAATGAAAATGATGGTGCTGCAACCGCACCAGATGATAATGCTGATGGCATTCTCTGGCCCGGCAATGTTATTACCGTATCTGCTGGCACAGTGACTACCAACGAAAACGGCTTTGCCAACTTCGAAGTGCGCTACCCACAGCAGTTTGGCAACTGGCTTGAAGTAGAACTTAAAGCCAGCCGTATTGTTTCTGGAACTGAGTCTGTTAATACAGCAACCTTTGTGCCACCGATCTCTTCGGATGATGGCAGGGTCACACAAAGCCCCCCAGGCCGCTCCTACTCCAATCCATCGGCAATCGGCAGCCCCTTTGGCCGCGGGGCTAACTGTCTGTTAGTTGATTGATCGCTCATCAATAAAAAGGCCGCCTTCTGGGCGGCCTTTTTATTTCCGGACTAATACCCCGTCTGGAAAGCAACAAAAAGCCCGGCACAATGCCGGGCTTTTTGTGTTTAACAGCTAGGCTTAAAGCGAGATTCTGACACCTGCACTGACGGCTTTGTAGCCATCAATGTACTCAACATAGTCTGCGCCAATCCTTACATTCTTATAGATCTTCAGATCTGCACCACCACCGAAAGATACTTTCTTCTGAAAGCCACTGGTTGATGGAAAAGGTATTGGGTTACTCGATGTTGCCTTCATGTCTGCATAGGTATAGCCAAGCAGACCATAGATAGAGACAACATCACCCAAGTTGAGCTGTGGCCGTACAAAAACTGAATACAGCGCATTCAGTTCAACCTCATAATTCACCCCCGGCAGCACCAGCGTGTCACTCTCCGCGCCCATTGCAGCATGTGCTTCTACCGCTAGCATGGGTGACAGCTCAGTGCCGCCGCGCAGACGAATTGCCGTAGGCTCTGCAGAAGCACCGCTCTGCTGCTCAAAAGTACCAATCTGGTAATCAATTCCAATATATGGACGTTCGGCTGCGTATGTATCAGCAAAAGACGGCGCGGAAATGGCCGCCACAACTATGGCGAGAGCAAGTCGTTTCATTGCAGTTCCCGTTTGTGATGAGAAGTTCGTTGTATCCCCATGTCCTGCGGGGCATTTTCCCCCCTATCCTAGCAACTCACCTCGGCCTTGAATAGCCTGCCACTGATGTGTAAGAAAGTCGGGGATCCGGCGCTCCAAATAATAGGCAGGCACGCGCGGTGTTCCACCCTCGATAAACCCCACATGACCGCCCCTTTGGCATAGCTCGAAATGTACCGCCGATGAAAGCTCTTGGATGCTCGGCAGCACCTCAGGCGTCATAAAAGGGTCATCGGCGGACTGGATCACCAGTGTTGGGCACGTGATGCTGGAGAGGTACTGGCGTGGGCTGGCGCGATGGTAGTAGTCATGCACATCCTGATATCCATGCAGCGGCGCTACCAGCTCATTGTCATACTGCCAAAATGACTGAAACGGCCCTCGCGCCAACTGGCCAAGCACCTTGTCTGCTGACGCTCTGTCTCCCAATTGCTCTAAATGCGCAGCCTTGTCACGCCAGTGTGCTACAAGCATCTCCATAAAGTGCTGCCGGTATACCCTAGAGAAGCCGCTATCCATGCGATCCGCACAGAGCTGTAACTGCAAGGGCACCGACACCGCAACCGCGGCAAATACCGGGGCCTCATACTGTTGTTGACCCATTAAGGTCAGCGTCATGCTGCCGCCCAGCGAATACCCTACCAGTGCCCGTGGCGTTTGCGGATAGCGTGACTTCATGTGCTGCAGCACCGCCAGAATGTCGTCACTGGCACCTGCATGGTAGGCGCGGGGGCGGTTATTAGGGCGGCCACTAGCGCCTCGACAGTTCATGGCCACGCTAGCCCAACCCTGCCTAGCCAACGCAACCTGCAGCCCCAACACATAGTGCGAGTCACTTGAGCCGGATAAGCCATGCACCACCAGCACCAGAGGGGTCGCACCCGACCAGCCTGCAGGGCCGTGCCAGTCGAGATCGAGAAAGTCACCATCTGGCAGGAGCAGCTCTTCGCGCTCACGCGCTAGAATCAGGGGCGCTCGAAAGAAGGTAGAAAAGAGGGTCTGGGCGTGCGGGTTGCGCAGCCACCACGCGGGCCGAAAGGCACTTTCAAACATTCCTTGCGGGAATGGTGAGCTCACTCTGCTGCCTCTGGCCGATACCGCGCAAGAAAGGCATTGACCGACCCTGCGCGGGTTGATTTGAGCTGCTGGATACTCACGGGCAGTGACAATGCCTCCCAATCCAGTTCGGATTCAATGTAGAGCAACGCCTCTGTGCGTAGCAGGCCTAATTCCAGCAACTGCTGTACGGTCTTCTGTACCAGTCCTTTGTTGTAGGGCGGGTCAAGAAACACGACATCAAAACCAGCAACGGGCCGCCAGTCTCCGGCTTTCGCCAGCAGGCTATCCGCATCCCCTAGCAAAATACGGGCACCGTCTGCACCCAACTCAGCAGCGGCCGCCAACAATGCCTGATGCTGTAATCGTTCACGCTCAATCATGACCGCCGTCGCCGCACCCCGAGATAACGCCTCAAAACCCAGCGCCCCACTGCCGGCAAAGGCATCGAGGCAATGTGCGCCGGGGATCTCAAACTGCAGCCAGTTAAACAGTGTTTCGCGTACGCGATCCGGTGTTGGCCGCAGACCGTCGGCATCAATAAACCGGAGTCTGCGGCTGCGCCAGCGCCCGCCAACAATCCGCAGCGTATTGCTGCTGCTTGGCCGGCTCATGGCGCTAACTTGCCTACCGTTACAGCCAGCAGGCGGTCCGGCTGGACATGCTTGCGAAATGCCGCACGGATGTCCTCAACCGTCACCGCTTCAATACGCCCTAGGTACTGATCAAGGTAATCCAGCGGCAGGTCATAGAAACCGATCGCACCCAGATAACCGACGATGCTGGCGTTGCTGGCGGCACTCATGGGAAAGCCTTGCACAAGGCTGGCTTTCGCTTCTTGCACGGATGCTGCATCTGGCCCATTTTTCACAAAGTCGGCCAGTATCTGTCGGGTCAACCGTAGCGCCTCTTGGCTCTGATCGGATCGGGTCGATAGGCTAATCATGAATGGGCCTTCTGCGCGCATGGCTGTAAAACCAGAGTAAACGCCGTAAGTAAGTCCTCGCTTTTGACGAATCTCTTGCATCAGCCGAGAGGTAAAACCTCCGCCTCCCAGAATCTCATTGCCGACTTGCAGTGCGTAATAGTCTGGATCACCACGGCGCACACCCGCTGCGCCGAGCAGAATATGGGTCTGTTGCGAAGGGAACTCATGATGAAGGTAACGGGCTTTTTTCAGACGCGGAGCCGCAGACAGTGCTGGTGCCGGCTCACCGGCGGGCAAGGCGCTACTGACGGCTTCTGCCACCTGCTCAGCCTGCTCCCGATCCACGCTCCCTACCAGCGCAATGGTCAGGTTACGGGCCACGTAAAAGCGCTGATGAAACTGTACCAAATCCTCACGGGTCAGCTTTGATAGCGTGGCGCGAGACCCGGACGGTGGGTGAGCATAGGGGTGGCCCTTGTAGAGCTCCTGATAAAAAATACGGCTGGCCAGCGCAGCAGGAGACTGATCCTGTTGCCGCTGCCCCACCTCACTGCCCTGCTGAGTGCGTGCAAATGCGTCGGCAGGAAATACCGGATGGGCGATCACATCACGGAACACGTCCAGCGCAGGGGCAAGAAAAGCTGGATCACTCAGCACCCTCAGCTCAGCTACGGCCATATCGCGATAGGAAGACGCCCCAAAACTCGCGCCTACTTGCTCGAATGCGGCCGCAATGGCAGTTGTATCCCGTTGAGTTGTGCCTTCATCTAACATACGACTGACGGTAGACGCCAAGCCGCCCATCTCGCCATCTCGGGCAGCACCCGCATCAAATACCAAGCGAATATCCAGCAAGGGGAGTTCTTCAGCTTGCACAAACAGCACACGTGCACCATTAGTGGTTGTCCACGTTTCGATGGCGAAATGACGGCGCGTTGCAGGAGTTGTTGAGAGCGTCTTGGGGCTGTCGAGTCGCTCAAGCGCCGTTATCGGCCCCGTCGGGCTACCTCCATTGGCCTTATATGCCTGAGCAAGTGGCGCGGTTAGTGTGGCCGCCATCACCATGCCCCACATTAAACGACTCATTGCAGCGCCTCCGTTTTCAGATCCGCAGTCTCCAACCGCAGTAATGCCCTTTGTGCTGGCACCAACCAATGAACGGCTGCCTGCTGTACTGCTTCGGGGGTAATGGCGCGTAATGCTTGTGGCCACTCTTCTAGCAAGCGCCATGAGCTGCCTACGCTCTCCAATCGTCCCATGCTACTGGCCTGTTCGCGCACCGAGTCACGTGAAAAGACATCTTCTGCCAGCAAGCCTGCATAGACGCGTTGTAATTCGGGCTGGGTTACCGCTTCTGTTTTTAGGTTTTCTACCTCCGCCAGAACCGCCTGCTGTAACTCATCCAGCGTCTTACCCGGCGCAGGAATGGCGGTCACGACAAACAGCGTATCGCCACGGGCAAAAGGGTCGTATGCCGAACTGACCGCCGCCGCCACACGCTGCTCACGCACCAGACGGGTCTCCAGCCGTGCGCTAAAACCACCATCAAGCACCCCGGCGAGCATATGCAGCGCCTCTGCCTCACCCGGACCCGCCGTATGGCGAGAAGGCACATTGAATCCGACATACAGGGCTGGCACTTTACCCGGCAAGCGCAAGGTCATCTGACGCTCGCCTGGCTTGTCCAGTTCGCGCGGAGCCCTGACCAAGGGCAAAGTGCGGGCCGGAAGGCTGCCGAAATAGCGCTCGGCCAATGCTTTTACCTGGCCGGGGTCCACATCACCCACCACCACCAGCGTGGCATTATTGGGGGCATACCACGTCTCGTACCAGTGTTTGAGATCCTCTAACGTCAGGGCCTCCAGATCGCGCATCCAGCCTACTGTGGGCTGGCGACTGGCGATGGTCGGCCACGCTAACGTATGAAAACGTTCCAGTGCCAAGGCTTGGGGGTTGTCGTCGGTACGCTGGCGCCGCTCTTCCATTACCACCCGCAACTCTTGCGCAACTTCTTCCGGCTTGAACACGACGTTTTGCATACGATCCGCCTCCAGCTCTAGTGCCAGAGCCAACTTGTCGGCGGTGTAAACTTGGTAGTAGGCCGTGTAATCATCGGTGGTGAACGCGTTGTCCTCACCGCCATACAGGGAGACGATGCGCGAGAATTCGCCATCCGGCACCTTTGTCGTACCCTTGAACATCATGTGCTCCAGCGCATGTGACATCCCCGTAAGGCCTAGTGGCTCATAGCTGGCACCAACGCGATACCAGACCTGAGCCACGACTATCGGCGAGCGATGATCTTCACGCACCAGCACCTTGAGGCCGTTGTCGAGGAGGTACTCCGTCGTGACAGGAGGAGCCGCCAACGTCAGGCACGGCAGGAGCATCAGGGCCGGTAGCAGTCGGCAGAGAAAACGTGGCGACATGAGAATCCCGCAAAAGGCTGTAATAAATACTGATACAGAGGACGTTAGCCGTCATCCGTCGAGGCTGGTAGCATAGCCCATCCCGCTAACGGGCTGCAGCGCAGCCTGGCTTGAGTTTGTTGCATTCATGTCTGATTCGAACAACCCCGAAAATACCGGCGATAAATCGCTGGGCGCTGTCATGAAAAGCTGGTTTGGCCGTAAACCGGACACTCCGGCGAATCCGGTCGAGCCCGCCTCAACAGCTGCTACTCCCACACCTCCCGCTGAGACGGCAGTCAATACACCTATCGAAACGACCAGCACTCCTGCGGTGCCGCTGCCCACTAGTAATACCGTTGCTGAAACCAGCGATACTGGCGGCAGCTTCATGGAGCGCATGAAGGTAGGCCTGTCTCGCACCCGGTCGTCATTCAGCAATGGCATGGCCACGCTGCTTATTGGCGGTAAAGAGATCGATGACGAACTGCTCGAAGATATCGAAACCCAAATGCTGGTGGCGGATATTGGCGTTGATGCCACCCGCCGCATCATTGATAAGCTGACCGAGCGCGTCTCGCGCAATGAGCTCACGCACTCCACTGCCCTATACAAGGCACTGCAAAGTGAACTGACCGACCTGCTGTCTCCGCATGTTGCTCCGCTGGTGATCGATACCAGCAAAAAACCATTTGTGATTCTGATGGTGGGTGTTAATGGCGTCGGCAAGACCACCACCATCGGCAAACTGGCCAAACGTTTCCAGCGCGAAGGCAAGAGCGTAATGCTGGCAGCGGGAGACACTTTCCGTGCCGCTGCCGTAGAGCAACTGACCATCTGGGGTGAGCGCAACAACGTACCTGTGGTGGCTCAGGGCTCAGGCTCCGACTCTGCCTCAGTAATTTTTGACGCGCTGACCAGCGCCAGGGCCAAAGGCATTGATGTGCTGATTGCCGATACCGCGGGCCGTCTGCATACCAAGACTAACTTGATGGAAGAACTGAAAAAAATCTTCCGCGTTATGCAAAAAATAGATCCCTCCGCTCCCCATGAAACCATGCTGGTGGTGGATGCTGGAACGGGCCAGAACGCCCTGTCGCAGGTTCAGGAGTTCCATCAGGCTGTAGGCCTGACCGGTCTCACGGTTACGAAACTCGACGGGACGGCAAAGGGTGGTGTGCTGTTCAATATTGCCAGTCGTACCAACGTCCCTATTCGCTACATCGGTGTGGGTGAAAAAATCGACGATCTGCGCCCTTTCGAGGCCAAGGATTTTGTGTCGGCCCTGTTTGATGACGAGCACTGATTTTAATGAGCATTAAGTCCGTATGATTGTTTTCGACAACGTCAGCAAGACCTATCCCTCCGGGCATGAAGCACTGAAAAATGTGAACTTCACGCTGGGCACGGGCGAAATGGCCTTTCTTACCGGCCACTCCGGTGCAGGCAAATCCACCCTGCTTAAACTGATCCTGCTCACTGAGCGCGCCAGCAAAGGTCGCGTTGAGGTGAACGGCTATGATTACGCCAACATTAAAGGTCGCGGCATTGCCCTCGCCCGGCGTCAGATTGGCATGGTGTTTCAGGACCATAACCTGCTCGATGACCGCAGCGTCTTCGACAACGTTGCCCTGCCCCTAATTATTAATGGCCTAGATGTTCGCGAGATTCCTCGTCGCGTTCATGCGGCGCTGGATCTGGTCGGCCTGGCCCATCGCGCCAACGCATCCCCCGTGACCCTGTCCGGCGGTGAACAACAGCGCGTCGGTATCGCCCGTGCCGTGGTCAGCAAACCGCAGTTGCTGCTCGCGGATGAGCCTACCGGCAACCTTGACCCGGATTTGGCCGCCAGTGTGATGAACATTTTTGAAGAACTGTCCTCTGTGGGCGTGAGTATTCTTATCGCCACCCACGACCTGCCCTTGATTGCCCGTTATCGCCACCGCCTGCTCTCCCTGCACGATGGCCAGCTGGTGCGTGACAGTCACCTGATGGAGGGATCATCATGAGTACCGGCGCCCAAAAGCCACGGCAGAATGCCTCTACTATGCTCGCCCACTGGCGTGCCCACCATTCCCGCGAGTCCCGTGCCAGCTTGAAACGATTGCTGGCAGCGCCCGTCGCCACCACCATGACCATGCTGGTAGTCGCATTGGCGCTGGCGCTGCCCGCCAGCTTCTCGTTGCTGCTCGACAATGCCCGTCATCTGGTTGCACGCTGGGATGGTCAGGCACAAATTTCACTGTACCTGCGACAGGACCTTCCCCTGCCCGCACAGCAGGAATTGTTTACGCGACTTGAAGCTCGCCGGGATATTGCCCGCGCCAAGATGATCACGCCGGCACAAGCCCTGGAAGAGTTCCGTACCCTGTCAGGCTATGGCGAAACACTGAACCTGCTTAACGAAAATCCGTTGCCGCCGGTGATTGTGGTCTGGCCCAGCGATACTGGCACCAAAGCCGTCAGTGGGCTGCGTGACGCACTCGCTGCCGTGCCTGAGGTAGAAGGGGCCGATATCGACCTTGCTTGGGTACAGCGCCTTAATGTCTTGCTGGAACTGGGCGAGCGCCTGCTACTGGCCTTAGCACTCGCATTGGGAGCAACCGTGTTACTGGTAGTGGGCAATACCATCCGTTTGGGCTTTGAATCGCGCCGTGACGAGGTGAAAGTACTGAGCCTGCTGGGTGCCACTAACTCCTTTATACGTCGACCGTTTCTGTACAACGGCCTATGGACCGGCCTTGCTGGCGGCATACTGGCAACCGGCGTAGTGACATTAGTGTTCTGGTGGCTGCACGTGCCAGCAGAAACGCTGGCCAGCCTCTATCAGAGCTCATTTGCCCTGCAAGGCCCCGGCATCGGCACCATTATCGTTCTCGTGCTGGGTAGCGCCCTGTTAGGGCTTGCTGGTGCTTGGCTTGCCGTCACGCAACTGCTGCGCTCCATGCCCCGCTAATCCGGGGCGACGTTACAAAACGCCATCAGATCCACCATCGTCCGGCCTTTAGCACTCCTGTGACGGGAGTGCTAATATAAACAAATGAAGAACCATCATGGAGTATCCCCAAAGATGTCGACCCGCAAAGCCGTAATGCCGCTTGCCATGTCGGTGCCCGGGGCCAACCTCGGCGCCTACATGACCTCCATCCACAGCATTCCTTTGCTGACGGCAGAGGAAGAACGCGTCTTGGCTGAACGCTATGTCAACGACGAGGATGTGGATGCCGCCCGCCAACTGGTGCTGTCGCACCTGCGTTTTGTCGTGCACATTGCCAAAAGTTATGCCGGCTATGGTCTGCCGCAAGGTGACCTGATTCAGGAAGGTAATGTCGGCCTGATGAAGGCAGTAAAGCGCTTTGATCCCGACATGGGCGTGCGCTTGGTGTCCTTTGCAGTGCATTGGATCAAGTCAGAGATTCACGAATACGTCATTCGTAACTGGCGCATCGTCAAAGTCGCTACTACCAAAGCGCAGCGCAAACTATTCTTCAATCTGCGCAGCAAAAAGAAGGGCTCTGCCAGCTTGAGCGTTGCAGAGGCCGAGCGCATTGCCATTGACTTGAATGTGACGCCAGAGCAGGTCATCGAGATGGAAGGCCGGCTCTATGCCTTTGATGCCTCCTTTGATGCGGCTCCGGATGAAGATGAGGATCGTATCGGCCAAGCGCCGGCCTATTATCTGGAAGATAACCGCTACGACCCCGCCGTGCAACTTGAAGAGGCCGACTGGGAAGCTGACTCTACTGAACGCCTGCAAGCTGCCATGGGTAAACTGGATGCGCGCAGTCAGGCTATTTTGTCTCGGCGCTGGTTGGCCGAGGACAAGGCCACTCTGCACGAACTGGCCGCAGAATACGGCGTATCGGCTGAGCGTATCCGGCAGCTGGAAAAGAATGCCATGCAGAAGATCAAGGCGTCATTGACGGCCTGACTTGTCCTGCAGAGACCGTTACACTAACGCCGCGCCCAACGCGGCGTTTTTTATTGCTGTTCACCAGCCTTCCCGAAGCAAGGGAGCGGACGCACGTGATGCCTAATATTATCTCCATCGCCAGCCTAAACCTGCTGCTGGCCGTCACTCTGGGAGCCTTTGGCGCCCATGGCCTAAAAGCGCGTGCTACGCCCGAGCAAATGGCTTGGTGGCATACCGCCGTGCAGTACCACTTTTGGCATGCCCTAGGCCTGTTTGGTATCGGCCTGTTGCTGCTCAACCAACCCACGCTGTCCGGCGTCCGTCCTGCCGGTTGGTTGCTCCAAGCAGGCATCGTGATATTTTGCGGCACGCTGTATGCCATGACACTGGGAGCGCCACGCTGGTTCGGCGCCATTACCCCTATTGGTGGCCTGCTGATGATCATCGGCTGGGCCATGCTGGCGTGGGCAACCCTCAAGCTGGGAGCGTGATATGCAGATCCATTTGAATGGCGACAACCATGACTGTGCCGATGGCACGACACTGGCTGCCCTCATTACAACGCTGGAGTTAAACGGTAAGCGTATTGCCGTTGAGCTGAACGGCGAGATTGCTCCGCGCAGTCAGCATGACAGTATCGCACTCAAAGAAAATGACCGCGTGGAGATCGTCCACGCCATCGGTGGCGGCTAATTAACGACAACGTTTCTGCGCTATCCGGCCAAACCTCTCACGCACACAAGTGAATGAACATGACTGATCTCCTCACCCTTGCCGGCAAAACTTACTCCTCCCGCTTGCTGGTTGGCACCGGCAAGTACAAAGACTTCGATGAGACGCGCGCGGCTATCGAAGCCTCTGGCGCAGAGATCGTCACCGTGGCGATTCGCCGCACCAACATCGGTCAAAACCCCGGCGAGCCTAATTTGCTGGATATACTTTCGCCGGAAAAATACACCATCCTGCCGAACACCGCCGGCTGTCACACCGCCGAAGATGCCGTACGCACCTGTCGCCTCGCGCGCGAACTGCTCAACGGCCACCAGTTGGTGAAACTGGAAGTGCTAGCCAACGATCACACGCTTTATCCAAACGTGGTTGAAACCTTAAAAGCCGCCGAAGTGCTGGTGAAAGATGGTTTTGATGTAATGGTGTATACCTCCGATGACCCCATCATTGCCAAACGCCTAGAAGAGATCGGCTGTGTAGCCGTAATGCCACTGGGCTCACTGATTGGCTCGGGCCTCGGCATCGTTAACCCGTACAACCTGCGTATCATCATTGATCAAGCCAAGGTGCCCGTGTTGGTGGATGCGGGGGTTGGTACCGCCTCTGATGCCGCCTACGCCATGGAGTTGGGCTGTGAGGCCATCTTGATGAATACCGCCATCGCCAAAGCGGGCAACCCAATACTCATGGCTTCCGCCATGAAAAAAGCCATTGAAGCCGGGCGAGAAGCATTTCTGGCCGGACGCATGGAGCGTAAAATATTTGGGTCGGCCTCCAGCCCTATCACTGGCAAATTTTTCTGAAGTAATGACACGTCGCGTCGGCTAACGGCGCGGCTCTCCCTTTTATTTTTTGCCGGACGCCACCGTGACCGATACTCTGCCGACGCCCGAATCAACCTCCTCCGCTGGTGAAAAGGTGATGCGCCGCATTCAGACCTTTATGCGCCGCTCTTCGCCATTCACTGCCTCGCAAAAGCAAGGCATGGCTGAGTTTGCACCAACCCTGTTGCTACCGCGCTCGCGCGAACCATTTATCGCCGCAAACATATTCGGTCGCGATGCACCGCTGACGGTGGAAGTCGGCTTTGGCATGGGCTACACACTGGCAGAAATGGCCATGGCGGCACCAGAACGTGATTTTATTGGCATTGAAATTCACGAACCGGGTATTGCTCAACTCTGCTTTGAGCTTGGCACGCAAAATATAACGAATGTGCGCATTCTGGATGAAGATGCGCTAGAGCTACTGGAGTTGCGCTTTTCCGATAGCTCCATCGACACCTTTCAGCTCTACTTTCCAGACCCATGGCAGAAAGCACGGCACTACAAGCGCCGCTTTGTGAATCACGCCAACGCTGAACTGATTCGGCGCAAACTAAAAACTGGCGGGATTTTTCACATGGCCACCGATTGGCAGAACTATGCCGAGTGGATGCTGGAGCACATGGAAACCGCACCAGGCTATGAAAATATTGCCGGCAAAGGCAATTATCATCCGCGCCCGGATTTTCGCCCACTCACCAAATTTGAAGCACGCGGGCATCGTGCCGGCCATGGCGTATGGGATTTGATGTACCGCAAGATATAACTGACACCTAGCTACAGCCTAGTCGGCAAGAAATTCCTGCAGCACCGTATTGAGATAATTAAAGCCGGTTGGCGTGCAGGCCAGCCGGCTTTTTTCTTGAACAAGCAATCCGCGTGTTCGCAAGCCTTCCACTACCGTCTCGATTTTTGCATACGGTAATCTGGTACGAGACTCAAACAATGCTGCATCCACGCCCTCTTTTAAGCGCAGTGCATTAAGCATGAACTCGAAGGCCAGCTCTTCGTCTCGCACATAACCGGACTGTGCAGTAAATTCTCCGCCGTCGATGGCGGCCAGAAAATCCTTGGGCAAACGTGTCTGATTAAAACGAAACACACCGTTTACGTCCGTCAGTTTGCCGTGAGCACCCGCACCAATGGCAAGGTAGTCGCCGAACTCCCAGTAGTTGCGGTTGTGTCGACACTGCCTGCCAATCTGTGCGTAGGCGGATACTTCGTATTGTGCAAAACCCGCGGCGGCCAAACGCTCTTGCCCTGCCTCCTGAATATCCCACAGAATTTCATCTTCTGGCAGCGCCGGAGGATCCCGATAAAAAACCGTGTTGGGCTCAATGGTGAGCTGATACCAGGAAAGGTGCGTTGGCCCAAGTGCAATGGCTTGCTCGATATCCGCCATCGCCTCTTCAAGTGACTGATTCGGCAAGCCGTGCATCAGATCCAGATTAAAGTTGTCGAAACCGGAGACACGTGCCGCCTCTGCGGCCCTTAATGCTTCATCTCGGCCATGAATACGACCGAGCGCCTGCAATTTTTCTGGCGAAAAACTCTGAATACCGATAGAAAGACGGTTAATTCCCAGTTCACGGTACGCACGGAACTTATCTTGTTCCACTGTGCCTGGATTGGCCTCCAGCGTAATCTCGATATCATCGGCAAAACGGTACAACTGCTGCAGCCCATCAAACAATGTGGCATAGGCTGAAGCAGGCAAAAGTGACGGCGTGCCGCCACCAATGAATATCGTGTCGATTGTCCTGCTCTGCGCGCGCTCTACTTGCTGCGCGGCGTTGGCGAGCAGCGCCTGCACATACGCTGCCACTGGCAAGTCGCCAACAGCCTGATGCGAATTAAAGTCGCAATAAGGGCATTTGCGTACACACCAAGGTACGTGAATGTAGAGCGCGAGTGGGGGCAATGCGATCATGGAAGCGTCAGTATTTAATTTAGGCTAATAAAAGAGAATGCCATGGCGACCTGGCTGTTGAAATCAGAACCGTCGGTATTTTCCATCGACGATCTACAGGCAAGGGGCACTGCTCTGTGGGACGGCGTGCGCAACTATCAGGCGCGTAACTTCCTACGGGCCATGCAAATAGGCGACGACGCATTATTCTACCATTCAAGTTGTGCGGAACCGGGCATCGTCGGTCGGATGACTATTGTACGTGCCGCCTATCCGGACCCAACCCAATTCAATCCGCAAAGCCCTTATTTTGACCCGAAGTCTCCTGCCGACTCGCCGCGCTGGGACAGTGTGGATGTTCGCTTCACTGAAAAGTTTTCACGCGTGATCCCGCTCGTCGAACTGAAAGGCATGTCGGCTCTAGAGGGACTAGTGTTGGTGCAAAAGGGTTCGCGATTGTCGGTAATGCCCGTCTCTTCCGCCGAATGGAGAGCCATTCTGAACGCCGTATAACGACTCAGCTAGGGAAAATTTCCGCAATACGGCCCTTAAGTTGCACCAGTGCCTGACCCCGATGACTGAGCATATTCTTGCGCTCACGTGGCAACTCGGCACTGCTCATACCATCAGACGATACCCAGAAAAGTGGATCGTAACCAAAACCCTGATCACCTTGTGGCGCATCAAGAATCTCGCCTTCCCACTCACCCTGACAGATGAGTGGCAGTGGGTCATCGGCATGGCGCACCAACGCCAGCACACACACAAAGCGCGCGGCCAGCGGTAATGCACCACGATATGGTCGCAGCGTCTCCAGCAGTTTGCGATTATTGTCGGCATCTGTCACACCCATGCCGGCATAGCGTGCGGAATAAATACCGGGGGCACCGCCCAACGCATCCACACACAAACCAGAGTCATCGGCCAATGCTGGCAAGCCGGTAAGACGTGCAGCATGTCGTGCCTTCAGGATGGCATTCTCGATAAAGCTCAGTCCCGTTTCATCTGCATCTGAAACGTCCAGATCTTTCTGCGACAGAATCTCGAATGGCTGATCTGCTAGTAACGCGCGCAACTCTTTCAGCTTGCCGGCGTTGCCGGTAGCAAGAACAATTTTCTGCATGAAAGGCTCCGAACCGGTCAGCGCGTCAAACGATAGATGGCAACTTCGCCAAATAGATTAGGGAACAACCGCGCCAGCCGACTGCCCTGCTGCCCACCATCGACAGCAATACGGTCCAATACCCGGATCCCTTTTTCACGACACAGCGAATCGAAGTCATGAAAAGTACAGAGATGAATATTAGGCGTGTTGTACCACGTATAGGGCAGCGCCTCTGATACCGGCATCATCCCTTTGAGCGTGAGATAAAAACGTGTTTTCCAATACGCAAAATTCGGAAAGGTAATAATAGCTTCACGCCCGACTCGCAACATATCGTCCAGCAGTACATCTGGCTTTTCAACGGCCTGCAATGCTTGCGTCATGATCACAGTATCAAAACTGGCATCACGAAAATTGCCAAGGCCGACATTCAGATTTTGCTCGACTACGTTGATGCTACGAGCAATACAGGCCGTAATGCGATCCGCATCAATCTCGATGCCATAACCCCGCACGGCAAAACTATCCCGTAAATGCGCCAGTAACTCACCATCGCCGCACCCCAGATCAAGTACTCGCGATGCTGGAGTGACCCACTTCTCAGCCAAGGCCAGATCAAGACGCACAATGACCTCCTACGGGGATACGCTTCATGTAGGAACTAAAGACATCAACGTAACGTGGAATCGACAACAGAAACGAGTCATGCCCTTGTGGCGCATCAATATCGGCATAACTCACGTCTTTGCCCTCATGAATAAGTGCGTCGACAATCTCGCGCGAACGCGCCGGCGAGAAACGCCAATCGGTGGTGAATGACACCACTAGAAACTTGCACTGCGCCCGCGCCAATGTTTTTGCTAAATCGTGTTCGTATTCGCGCGCTGGATCGAAATAATCCAGCACCTTGGTCATCAACAAGTAGGTATTAGCATCAAAGTTACGCGAAAAAGTTTCGCCCTGATGCCGCAAATAAGACTCCACTTGAAACTCAACATCAAAGCCGTACATGAACTGTCCGCTGCGCAAATCACGCCCAAACTTCTGCTTCATGGCCTCATCGGACAGATAAGTGATATGGCCCACCATGCGCGCCAAAATCAGGCCGCGGCGAGGGTAAGTATCATGCTGATAAAACCGGCCACCATGAAAGTCTGGATCGGTAAGAATGGACTGACGGGCAACTTCATTGAAGGCAATATTCTGAGCTGACAACTTAGGGGCGCAGGCAATCACTACTGCGTGACGAAGGCGCTCAGGATAATCCACCGACCACTGCAACGCTTGCATGCCCCCCAGTGATCCGCCCACTACGGCAGCCCACTGCTTAATCCCTAGATAATCCGCAAGACGGGCCTGTACCTGAACCCAATCCTTCACCGTAACCAGAGGAAAATCAGGACCCCAGTTCTGTCCAGTCTCTGGATTAATGGAAGCGGGGCCTGTAGTGCCATGGCACCCGCCGAGGTTATTAAGTGCCACGACAAAGAAGCGCCGGGTATCAATGGCCTTGCCGGGGCCGATGCATTCATCCCACCAGCCTGGCTTGGTATCAGTCATCGCGTGGTAGCCCGCCGCATGGTGATGACCGGACAGGGCGTGGCAGATCAATACCGCATTGTCGGCGGCATGATTGAGCTCGCCATACGTTTCATAGACGAGATCATATGCCGGCAACACACGCTTGCACTCTAACGTAAGCGGAGTGTCGACATGAATAGTCTGCGGCGTGACCAGCCCGACAGAATCAGCAGGAATGACTACAGGCATGGTAGAAAATCGGACTCCTCAAAATCCAAGTGTACCAGAGAGCGCCACCATGGCTTCACTCTGCCCCTCAGGCTAGCGCCGGATCCTTGATGCGCCCAAGAATATCCTCCAACAGGGTTTGTTGCTCACGCAACGTTTCACGCTGCTCAAGCGGACTCTCACTCCCCTCTCCAGAATTGCTGCCCATGGCTCGTAACTTTTCCAATGTTGCCATCTGTGCTTCGAGGCGCTTGCGAGATTCCAGCGCCTGCTGAATAAGTGGTGCCAGTGATTGCTTGCTCCAACGCTCGCCTTCCTTGCGGGCTTGCTCATGTACACGGGCCGCCTCGCGGGCAAGGGTTTCAAAAAAGCGCTCAAATACTTTTTGCTGGCTGGTCAGCAAGCTGCTCAGCCGGTTCTTGTACGGACCCGCCTGTGCTTCTAAGTCATCCATTTCACGCAGAAACTGACCTGCATCCATGCGTGGCACTGGCGGCGCTGCCGCGCCAGTCTCTTGGGTATAGCGCTGATAAAGCTTCTGTACCAGCAATTGCGTCGTCTCCATTTCCTGCCGGAACAGGCCAAAGTCCATGCGCATCCCTTGAAAGAAACCCGTCACGGCGCTGGGCACACCCATCCCCAGACGATTACTCGAAGCCTGCTCTCGGGCCCGCGCAAAATGTGCCTCTAATTTGTCGGGGGCTAACGTTGCCACTAATCGGGGCAACTGTTGCTCTAGCAGCTTGCGGCTTTGTTGCAGGAATAACAGGCGCTTGTTGTAGGCGGCCTTCTCCTGTTGCGCCGCACGGGTCAGCAACACTAACTCATGCTCTACATCGCGCTGACCACTGGCCTGTACTCGCTCTTCGGCTTCTAGGCGCACGCGCTGAGCCAGCACCGCCTGACGGCTGGCTTCTACCATGTCCGTGAGCTCTCGCACTAGCGTGGTCTTGAGGGCGGCCTCCTTGGCCTGCACCACCGAACGGGCCAACGCCCCCTCCAAGGTCTCTAGACGGCTGCGGGCCAGTAACTCGGCATTGTTATGCATACGCGCCTTAAGTCCCTGCTTGGCAGACAGCGGCAGGACATTATCTGGCGACAGATGCAGTTGCTTGGCGGTGAGTCGGGCCAGACGATTAACGGACTCTTCCGCCTCTTCTGGCTCATCATCGTCATCCCAGAGCAGATCAATCTTATTCAGGACGGCATACACGGCCGCACCGCGCCGCTGGGCAATCTCTTTGACGTGATTATTCCAGATCGCAAAATCACTGGCGGTCACCCCTGAATCTGCCGACAACACGAACACCAGCGCCTGCGCATCCGGCAGCAACGACAAGGTTAGCTCGGGCTCTGACCCCAAGGCATTCAGGCCAGGAGTATCGATAATGGCCAACCCTTGGCGCAGCAGCGGATGATCAATATTGATCAAGGCATGGCGCCACGCGGGAATATGCACATGCCCTGGCTTGGCTAACGAGGGCTCGAGATACTCAACCTGAAAACCCAGCTCAGCGGCCGCTTCGAGACTGACCTCGCGCGTCTGTGACACCTCAGTAAAGGTTTTCTTCAGCGCTGCAGGGTCGTCAAGGTTAATGGTGAGATGCACCCAGTGCTCAAGCTGCCCTTTGTAGGTACTGAGCGGGACATTATCCCCACGAGTCTGGATTGGCAGGAGCTTGATATAAGCACCGGTTGCCGAAGAGTCATAGAACAGTTCGGTCGGGCACATGGTGGTACGGCCGATGCGCGTAGGCAGTAAGCGCTGACCATAATGCTTGCCAAGAATGGCATTAATGAGCTCGGACTTGCCGCGTGAAAACTCGCCGACAAAGGCCAATAAAATACGATCAAACCGAAGGGTCTTAAGGGCATTCGCTAAACGATTATCCACTTCGCGATTATTCAGCCCCTGATTGTTGAGCCAACCACGATAGCGGGAAATTTCACGTGCGATGGCTTGCTTCCAAGCCGTAAACGCCTCGACCTGGCGAGAAAGTTGATCCTTGTCGATGCCCGTCATGTGTACTCCTTTATATGGCACCGGAAAACAATTAGCCCGGCGCTAAAAAAATCAGATCAAGCTTTGCAGGATAGCCGGCAGCTCTTGCGGCCGCCTGATACGGACACGCTTAGCGCGTGCACTTTCTCCGCTGACAATCTCCACTGCCGATGGTGCCACGCCACAGGCATCCGCCAGAAACCGGCACAATGCTTTGTTGGCCCGCCCATCCAATGGAGGAGCCGCCAGCCGTATCTTCACCGCATCACCATGCACGCCGGCAAAGCCACTTTGCTTTGCCCCTGGCTGAACATGCACCACCACTAACAAATCATCGCCATCGAATCGCACGGGAGAATTGCTGTCTGCCGTCATACCCCGATCAGCATGGCAATCTGCTGCGTGCCGTGCCGCAGCAGAATCTCAGCCACCTGAATACCAAGGATTGCCATGATGGGTGACAGGTCAAAGCCTCCCATCGCCGGCAGCAAGCGTCGGCAAGGCGCTAGTATGGGCTCAGTGACCTGGAATACCAGTTGAACTGCCGGGCTTTGTGGGGCTACCCACGACAGGATGGCACCCGCAATAATCGCCCACAGATAGAACTGCAGCAGCAAAGGCAGCAGGCCACTGAGTCCCGTAATGCCTCCACCAAAGGGAAAATTGAATAGCGCCACAAAGCCGAGCAACAGAGCCGGCGGCTGCTGACCGTAGACTAGCAAGCTGACCGCCGTAATCTGCAGCAGCTTGAGCAGCACGATCAGCGCCAGCGCACCGACGCTCCAACGCGATGGTCGCGTGCGGCGGATGTTGGTCACGCCAGCCTGTGGCTTTCGGGCAAGCAGGCGATCCAGCGGATCTACCAGCTTGGACGTGACATGCACCACAAACTGGCTCACTGGATTGTAAAAATCTGCCCCCAATGCCTGCAATAAAAAACGTATCCACAATATAAAAATGTAGACATCGACACCGGTATTCAGCAGCAGTCGGGTAATTTCCTGCAAAGGGCTCATGTGCTTTCCTTAATCCGTCTGACCGAGCTGAATGGCCAGTTCTTTACCACGGGCAGCGCAAGCCGTCAGGGCCTGGCCAAAGATCTCACGCAGACCGGCTTCATCAAAAGTAGCTACCGCGCGCTCGGTAGTGCCTCCCGGCGAAGTAACGCGCCGGCGTAATTCATCCGGGCCAACATCCGCGGCCATCGCCATTTGGGCTGACCCCAAAGCGGTCTGTAGCGTCAGCGCACGCGCGGTGCTTTCATCCAGACCAAGCTCTCGACCTGCCTTAATCATGGCCTCCATGACATAGAAGAAATACGCAGGACCTGAGCCGGACACGGCAGTCACCGCATCGATCAAGTCTTCGTGATCCACCCATAGCGCCAAACCAACTGCACCTAGCAGCCCTTCAGCCGTGGCGCGCTGCTCCGCACTGACTTGGCCATTAGCATAGAGGCCTGTCGCGCCAGCCTGCACCAAGGCTGGCGTATTGGGCATGGCCCTGACCAACGCCACAGGGCCACCCAGCCAGCGCTCGATACTGGCTGCCGGAATCCCGGCAGCAATGGAAATAATAAGGGGCTGACGCGCCTGAACCAGGTCAGCCAAGGGCATAAGTACCTGCGCCATGACCTGTGGCTTCACCGCCAGCACCAGCACATCGGAGCGTTCGACGATGATGCGATTGTCTTCAGAGGTAAACAGGCCTCGCTTCTGGTGGGGCTCAAGCGCCGCTGGCACCGCATCGGATAAGCCAATGTCTGCCGCTTGCCAGCCTCGCGCCAGCAAGCCACCTGCCAGTGCCGACGCCATATTCCCGGCCCCGATGAATCCGATCTTCTTCATTGACCTAGTATCATCCTGTTCAATTACAGCTTACGCAGCACCCGTATCCACATCACGGGCACCGAAAATGGCAGTGCCTATTCGCACCATGGTGCTGCCCGCTGATACGGCAGCCTCCAGATCCTCTGACATACCCATTGAGAGCGTATCGAAAATGGTTGGATCAAGCCCGGGAATACTAGCGAGTAAATCCTGCCGTGTCTTGGCAAGGGC
>ERZ724516.63-NODE-63-length-58662-cov-7.486836_pt1 | contig 58662 bp, 49 predicted proteins | sample MGYA00376049_ERZ724516 | MGnify/ENA primary metagenome ERZ724516 (study PRJEB28724, sample SAMN07190886) | activated sludge metagenome | isolation source: activated sludge of sewage treatment plant in Hong Hong | place: USA: Christiansburg, Virginia | collected... | reverse complement strand
AGACCCGGCTGATGTACCGCAACAAGCGCTTTGAGCCGGTGGACGGTTTCGAGGCTTTATTCATTTAATAAATCGGGCTGTAGCCCTCGTGAAACATGCTTACCTTGCTATCTAAACAGTAGCATCACGCCATCCGGCAACCGCCGCCGGCGCAGATGGCGCTTTGCCAGGTGCGAGGCGCGGCCGGTCATAGGAAAGGTCAGGCTGGCAAGGCCCGCTGCAAGCTGAAAAACGCCATGGTGTCCACCAGGGCCTTGGCCTGGGTGCGCAGGCTGCTGGCGGCGGCAGCCATCTCCTCCACCAGTGCGGCATTCTGCTGGGTGACCTGGTCCATTTGCTGTACCGCGTCTCCGACCTGCGAGACGCCGGTGCTCTGCTCCTGGCTGGCCATGCTGATCTCGCCCATGATGTCCGTCACCCGCTTGATGGAGTTCACCACTTCGGTCATGGTGACGCCAGCCTGGTCGACCAGCACCGTGCCGTGCTCTACCCGCTCCACGCTGGCATGGATCAGGGACTTGATCTCCTTGGCCGCGTCCGCCGAGCGGCCCGCCAGCGCCCGCACCTCGCTGGCCACCACGGCAAAGCCGCGGCCCTGTTCACCGGCGCGTGCGGCCTCCACCGCGGCGTTGAGGGCCAGGATATTGGTCTGGAAGGCGATGCCGTCGATGACGCTGATGATGTCCGAAATCTTGCTCGACGAGGCGTTGATGCCCTTCATGGTTTCCACCACCTGGCCGACCACGTCGCCGCCCCGGATGGCAATGGCCGACGCACTGACGGCCAGCTGGTTGGCCTGGCGCGCGTTCTCGGCATTCTGGGTCACCGTGGAACTCAGCTCCTCCATCGACGCGGCCGTCTGCTGCAGGGCGCTGGCCTGGCTCTCGGTGCGCGTCGACAGGTCGTGGTTGCCATGGGCGATCTCGGCGCTGGAGGTGGAGACGCCGTCGGCGTTGTCACGCACCTCACCCACAATGCGCGACAGGTTGTCCCGCATGGCCATCAGGGCCTGCATGAGCTGTGCGGCTTCATCGCTACCCTCGGACTCAATGGCAATGCCCAGGTCACCCTGCATGATGGCCTGCGCCGAGAGCACCGCCCGTCCGATGGGGCGGGTGATGGAGCGGGTGGCAAACCAGGCACACGCAACCCCCAGAACCAGCGACACCAGGGCCCCCACGCCCAGTATGGTCTGACTGGTGACGGCAATGGAGGCCGTCTCGGCCTGGCTTTGCGCCAGGCGCTGGTCCATGTGCTGCTCCAGCGCCACCAGCGACTGGAGGTAGTTGTCGGCCAGGGGCCGCAACGTGGTGTTGACGGCCGCCGCCACATCGTCGCCCGCCAGCTTTTTCTTCATCAACTCCGCGCGCGGACCACGGTACAGCTCGCGCATCTTGCCAATGGTGGCCACCAGGTCCCGGCCCTTGGCATCCTGAATCAGCGGCGTCAGACGGCTCTGGGTTTCCCCTATGGCCTTGGACGTTGCGTCCATCTCTTTCTGCAGCGTCTGGATGTAGGCCGGGTCGGCGGCGTTGAGGGCGGCCGTGGTGCGCACCCAATTCAGGTTGATGTCAGCCGTCCACTTTTGCGACAAGGCGCTGCGCTCCAGCTCCACCGTGGCCAGCTCATGCGCGGCCGCTTTCAGCGTGCCCAGACGCCACACGCCGATGGCGGCAATCAGGCCGGTAATGATCAGCACGGCGCCAAACGCAAACCCCAGCCGAACGCCAATTTTCAAGGTATTGCCCCGCATGGTCATGCTCCTCGTCTGGTTGTTTTCCATTGCAGGATAAGCGGTTTGGCGTGCCCTGACAACCGCCCGCTTTCCCCCTGCGCCCGCCAGGCTATGGCGCAGGCCGCAGGATCCACTCGGCAATCGCATCGACAACCTCTTGCTGCATGCCCACATAGCCGTGGTGGTGCAGCGGCTCACAGGGGTCACCGCTGGCACCCGCACCACCATCGAGCAGCATGACTTTTTTGATCGGTGCGTTGCGCAGCGCGTCTGCCAGTCGTTTGGCATCTGCCGGCGGACAGGCCCAGCAGGCGTCATGCGCATGGTGCACGACCAGCGTGGGCACACGGATGGCCTCCAGCTTTTGCGTGGGCACAGCGCCCGGAACTTTGTAGGCCAGGATGGACGATGTGAGCACCACGCCCGCCACCAGGTCCTCACGATCCCGAATCGCCGCGGCCGCCGCCGAGATGGTGCCCATGCTGGTGCCGACCACCCAGATGGGCCGCTCGCTCTGGCGCCGGATCGCACGAAAAATGGCCAGGTTGTCGGCGGCGTGCTGGTCACCGGTGCGCAGGGAGCCCAGCGACAGGTCGATGCCGTCCGACGGTCGCCCCACCATGACCACGTTGAACGGGTGGCGGGCCCACTGCTTGCCCGTGCGGATCAGGAAATTGCCCCCCGCAGGCCAGCCATCGTCCCCGATGCGCCCGTAGCCACCGCCCCCACCGGAGAACAACACCAGGGTGGCCACCGCGCGGTCTTGCCAATAGGCATAAATGGGCACGCTGACCCCCTCGCGGGTGGCCACGCGCTGCACCTGGCCCAGGGGTGGCGCCATAGGCTGCGGTGGGCTCGGCGCATCCTGCGCGTGCAAGCTGATGGCCAGCAGCAGACCCACACCCATAGCGACCGTGCGCGCAATCATGGGTCGCACCATGGTTCAGACACCTGCAAACAGCTTGCGCCGCAAAGCCCGAAACGTGTCCTTGCCCAGATGCGCCAGCAAGGCCTGCAACGGGCGCACGCCGGGCAGCGGCAGTTGCCCCGCGCCCAGCCGCTCGATCTGGCCGTAGTAGTAGCCGGCCTGGCACAGGTTGTTCAACGAGCGTATGCCGTTGGAGGGGCTGTTGGGGCCCCAGTAGCCGGTACCCAGGACCAGCCGGTCTTCGGGGACCGGCAGGCGCTCGAGCTGGCCGCGGAACATGCGCGCCGGGAAGTCGGGGTCCAGGCAAAAGGGGCGTGCCAGGCCAACCATGTCGGTGTGGCCGCCGGCCAATGCCGCCTCCATGCCGGCCAGCGTGCGAAAGCCCCCGGTGACCATGATGGGCATGCGTGCCACAGCCTTGATGGACTTGGCGTACTCCAGGAACATGGCTTCGCGCTCGCGCGTGCTGTCACGCATGGCCACCGCCGCCTGGGGCTTGAAAAACTCCAGCTGCTCGTAGGTGCCACCGGACACTTCCAGCAGATCAACGCCCTCGGCATTGAGCCACTGCACCACCTGCACGCTGTCGTCCAGCGTGAAGCCGCCCTTGACAAAGTCGGACGAATTCAGCTTGACCGCAATGGGGTAGCGTGGCCCCACCCGCGCGCGCACGGCCCGCACCACCTCCAGCAACAAGCGGGCCTGGTTGGCGAGCGTCCCGCCCCAGCCATCCTGGCGCTGGTTGGTGCGCGCGGACAGAAACTGCGACAGCAAGTAGCCGTGCGCGGCGTGTATCTGCACACCATCCAGCCCGGCCTCCTGCACCAGCGCGGCGGTGTTGGCAAACCGCTGGATGACGTCCTGGATGTCAGCCTCGGTGGTGGCGCGTGGCTTGCCGAAGTTGCCAAAAACCTTGAGCTGCACTGCAGACGGCGCCAGCGGCGTCCAACTGACCAGGCGCGGACACTGGCGCCCGGGGTGGCTGATCTGCGCCCACAACTGGCTGCCACTGTCATGTGTGGCCTGTGCCCAGGCGCGCAGCTGCGCCATGCCGGAGGCATCTTGCACCACGACGTTGCCGGCACGCTCCAGGTAGCGGCGGTCGACCATGATGTTGCCGGTCAGCAGCACCGCCGCACCCCCGCGCGCCCAGGTGGCGTACAGGCGCTGGTGCGCGTCCGTGGGCTGGTCGTGCGCATCGGCCAGGCCCTCGGTCATGGCCGCCTTGCACAGGCGGTTGGCAACGGTGTGGCCGCAGGGCAGCGTCAGGCTTTGTTCAATCAAGGAGACCCCCCAGCCGAACGGCCCAATACACACCGACACCCATTTGCGCGGCAAACGCGGTAAATCGAAGGGTCACGGCGAGCGGGGAAAGCGACGTGAGGTGGATGACGGACTGCAGGATGCGTGCAGCGAGGAAGACGTAGGCCAGTGGGTCAGTAACGGCGGACCGGCCGGCCACGACGGCGATCAGCATGAGCCCCCCGAAGATGGGCAAACCCTCGATGCAGTTCGCGTGCGCGCGGGCAAGACGCTGCATGAAGGGAGACAGGTTCGAGTTGTCCGGGTTGAATCCGTTTGCCGCGACGGCCTTGGTGATGACGAGTTTGGAGCGGATGGCCTCCATCAACACCAACAAGAACAGCGACCAGGCAACGAAGCCCGTGAGGGCGGTGAGGGTTGGATTCATGTTCTATCCTTTTGGCGTGTGGGTATCGCGAGGGATGTGGCCTTTGAATGATACAAGCCCGGTTCTGCGTTCAACGTCATAGGTCGACCTTGCAGACGCACGCGCGACGCCAGGAATTCGTGCATACTGCCATCCACACCGCTCTGTTTGTTGTTGTACAAGGGGGCTTTGGCGATGCGATTCCCGGATCCGATGTGTACGCGATGGCACCTGCGCCTGCGGTTGGCGCTGTGTGTGGCGTTGATCGGCTGGTTGGGACAGCCTGCCCATGCGCTGGAGTCCATCCAGCTGCAGCTGAAGTATCTGCACCAGTTCCAGTTCGCCGGCTACTACACCGCTCTGGAAAAAGGCTACTACCGTGACGCAGGGCTGGACGTGCAAATCGTCGAAGGCCACAGCGGCAACGAACCCCTGGACAACGTTTTGTCCGGCAAAAGCCAGTTTGGTGTCGGCAGCAGCAGCCTGCTTCTGGAGCGCAACGCGGGCAAGCCCGTCGTGGTGCTGGGGGTTGTCTTTCAACACTCTCCCTACGTGCTGCTGGCACCCCAAACCGGGCCCACCCAGGGCATCCACGACATCAAGGGCCAGCGGGTCATGATGGCCGCCCAATCGGAGGAGCTGATCGCCTACCTGAAGCAGGAGGGCATCAAGGAATCCGACATCGTCCGGGTGGAGCACAGCTTCAATCCCCGTGACCTGATGGACGGCAAGGTCTACGGCTTCTCGGCCTATGCCACCAACGAGACCGACATGCTGGACCAGGCCGGCTTCGCCTACCAGGCCTATACCCCGCGTTCCGTGGGCATTGATTTCTATGGCGACAACCTGTTCACCAGCGAGCAGGAGATTGCGGCCCATCCGCAGCGCGTAAAAGCCTTTCGCGAGGCCAGCATGCGGGGCTGGCAATACGCCATGGCCCACCCCGAGGAAATCACCGACCTGATTCTGAGCAAGTACTCCCAACGCAACACGCGCGCCCATTTGCTGTACGAAGCCCGGCAGATGACGGCGCTGCTGCAGCCGGTTCTGGTCGAAATGGGCTACATGAACCCCGGACGCTGGCAGCACATTGGCGCCGTGTATTCGGACCTGGGCATGTTGCCCAAAAACGTGTCACTGAGGGGCTTCCTCTATGACCCCGACCCGCGCCCTGACCTGCGTTGGCTGTACCTGGGCCTGGCCATGGCCGCGCTGTTGGGCGCTGCGCTCTGGCTGGTCCACGTCAAGCGTCTGAACCGGGAGCGCCAAAGCGCACAGGCGCGCATCCAGGCCAGCGAGGAGCGCCTGGCATTTGCGCTGGACGGCGCAGGATATGGCGTGTGGGACTGGAACATTGCATCTGGCGTGGTGCTGTATTCCGAGCGCTGGCGCGCCATGCACGGATTCACCAAGGACGATGTTCCCGACACCGTGGCCGGCTGGGAACAGCGCGTGCACCCGGACGACGTGCCGCGTGTCAAAGCGGCCGTACAAGACTGTTTTTCCGGAAAGACCGACATCTTCACCAATGAACACCGCGCGCTGTGCAAGGACGGCAGCTGGAAATGGGTGTTGGACCGTGGCACCGTGGTGAGCCGCGATGCGCAGGGCAAGCCACTGCGCATGGTCTGCACCCATGCCGACATCAGCGTGCGCAAACAGCAGGAAGAGATGCTGCGGCACCTCAACGAAACCCTGGAGCAGCGCGTGGCCGAACGGACCGCCGAACTGGTGACCACCATTGACCGGCTCAAGCAAACCCAGGCCAGTCTGGTGCAGGCGGACAAGCTGGCATCACTCGGTGCACTGGTGGCGGGCGTCGCCCACGAACTCAACACACCGATTGGCAACAGCCTCACTGTGGCCAGCACCCTGGAGAACCAGACCAGGGGTTTTGCCGAGGATGTGGCCAAAGGCCTGACACGTGGCGCGCTGGACGCCTTCGTATCCAGCGCGCGCGAGGGCACCGATATCCTGATGCGCAGCTTGCACCGGGCGGCGGACCTGGTATCGAGCTTCAAGCAGGTGGCTGTGGACCAGACCAGCGCGCACCGCCGCCGCTTCAACCTGGAACACACGGTGGACGATATTCTGTTGACCATGGGGCCGACCATCCGACGAACCTCCCACCAGGTGGTGACGCAGATTCCGGCCCCGATCAGCCTGGAAAGCTACCCCGGCCCGCTGGGCCAGGTATTAACCAACATGGTCAACAACGCCATATTGCACGGCTTTGAGGGGCGAGAGCACGGCACCATCCGCATTGCGGCCGAACTGCAGGGTGTCGACCACGTGAAGATCACGGTGCATGACGACGGGGTCGGTATTGCGCGAGACAACCTGGCACGGGTGTTCGACCCCTTCTTCACCACCAAACTGGGACGCGGCGGCAGTGGATTGGGACTCAACATTGCGTACAACCTGGTCCGTGACGCCCTGGGCGGCCAGATCCAGGTAGATAGCACACCGGGACTGGGAACCACCTTTACCGTCACCCTGCCCTTGACGGCACCCACCCTGGATGCCCACGCCGCCGTAACCCTGCCGCTATGACTGGCCGGGTGTCAGCGCGCCGTGGGCCATCAGCCACTGGCCGACCAGCGCCGGGTCGTGCAGGGTCCGCAGCGCCATGTAGGCCTCTTCGGCCTGCGGGTAGCGTCGGCGCATGAAGTTGAGCCACTGCTTGAGGCGCCCGGCCTGCTGGCGCACCTCCAGCCGCGCGCACACCAGCAGCCAGAAGGCACCCACCAAAGGTTTCATCTCGTCCCACGACACGCCGGGGTGCGCTGCAGCCTGGGCATCGGCATGGCGCACGGCCAGCGCCAGCCCCGGGTCCACCACCATCCCGCGGCCCAGCATGATGCTGGCGCAACCCGAGGCCTGGCGGCACAGCATGGCATCTTCCACGCTCCAGATTTCGCCATTGGCCACCACGGGGATGGAGACGCCCAGGCGGATGTCGTTGACGCGTTCCCAGTAGGCCGGGGGGCGATAGGCGTCAGCCTTGGTACGGGCATGCACCACCAGTTCGTCGGCACCGCCATCGGCCAGGGCTTGCGCACACTCCACGGCGCGGCGGTCATCGTTGAAACCCAGGCGCATCTTGGCCGACACCGGCATATGGGCCGGCACCGCACGCCGCACGGCGGCCACGATACGGGTCAGCAACTCCGGGTCTTCCAGCAGGGCCGCGCCACCGCCATGGCGGTTGACCACCTTGGCCGGGCAGCCAAAATTCAAATCGATGCCGTGCGGCCCCATGCCGGCCAGGCGAGCCGCGTTTTCTGCCATGCACACCGGGTCAGAACCCAGCAACTGCGCGCGCACCGGCACGCCCGACGGCGTGCAGCCGCCGTTGGCCAGTTCGGGAATGACGCGCAGAAACACGTGCTCGGGCAACAGCGTGTGGGTCACGCGGATGAATTCGGACACGCAGCGGTCCACCCCGCCGACACGGGTCAGGATGTCGCGCAACACGAAGTCCAGCAGCCCCTCCATGGGCGCGAGGTAAATGCGGGAAGGCACGGGAGTCAAAGGAGTCAGTTGAGGCAAGGGTTGGGGCAGCACAGCCGTATTGTCCCCTGCCCCACGGCTAGCCCGCGCCGGTGGGCTCGCGCAGGCGCCGACCCACAAGCACCAGATCTTTCTCGACTCCCTCCAGGCGAGCGACTCTGGGCATAAAGCCCCATTGCTCGAACCCCATCTTCTTGAACAATGCAACGCTGGATGCATTGCTTGCGAAGATCGTGGCAGTCAAGGTCTCGACCCCGAGCGACGGGGCGCGCTCGATTGCCTGGGTGATGAGGTAGGTTCCCAGGCCTTTGCCCTGGTACTGCGGGTGGAGGTAGATGGCCAGATCGGCGGTTATGAAGTAGCCCGGCCTCTCATTCATGAAGTGGAAGAAGCCAAGGTAGCCGGCCACCCCAAGGTCCGGGCGGGCCGAGTCTTCTGCCACCCACAGAGGCCTGTGGTTCGGCGAGTGCTCAAGGAAGGAGATTCGACGAGCGTCTACGGTGGTGGGATCAAGGTCACAACTGCACTTGCGCGTTGCCACGGCGAAGTTGTAAATCTCAACAATCCGCGGCAAGTCGGCTTCGGTGGCGTCTCGAAAGGTGTAGGACATGGAGCGGGCGGATGTGAGATGGCGTCCACGGCTATCGTAACCGCTGCAGGTTCAGGTCTCGGCGCGCGCCGCGGCGTAGGCAACGAGAAGCGCGAAGGCCGCCAGCAGCAACCACTTGGTCAGCGAACACGAAGCGGACACCGCATACACCAGGGGTACGCCAAACCGTGGAACCTCCGTGAGCCAGCCATGCAACACATTCTCCACCGCGTCAAACGCGCCGGCACCGGGCAGGCACCAGCGGCCAAACGCGGACCAGAACCGCGAGAGCCCGGACCACACGCGGGTCTGCCTGGCAAGGCTGTAGCCAAATACCGAATAGGCAAGAATCAGCCCAAAATCAAAAGGCAGGTGACTGCGGTACCGCGCCAGGTCTTGCGCCGACCAGAAATGGATGATCTCGCCAAAGGCCCGCGGCGTGAAAGCGAGTTGCAGGGCAAGAATGCCTGGCTTGAGCGGTGCCAGATACCAGGCGATTGCGCCAAACAGGATGAGAGCAACGGTTCCAGACAACCAGGGCAGGCGCATGCTCAGATTCCGTCAGTTCGGAAGCCTGGAGATTTGTACGCTGACGATCTTCCAGCCTTGACTTCCGCGAACGTAGATATCGATATAACGGTAGTGGGACTGGAAGGTCTTGCCTTCGTAGCGCCCCGTCATCTTCGTGCGGCCGCTTAACAGCGCCACGTCACCATACAGTCGAACCTCAAAGTCTTCAACCGTGTAGGGATCGATTTCCAATTCGGGGGCCATCAGGCCGTCGACAAACGAATTCCTTGTCTCGATATTTCCCCGCGCGTCGATCTGTCTGAAGTCTGGCGCCATGTTCTCTTCGATGGCAGCACGGTCCTTCCGGACGATGGCCTTGTCCCATCGATCGGCCCGCGCAGACAGGTCAGCAACGTCATTGGAAGACCGGTGCACCGGCGCGAGGCTGGCGCACCCCTGAAGCATCACGGCGACCAGCAAAAACTGCGCAATGATGGTGCGTCGAAGGGCCGCGGCCAGGAAGATCCACGATGGCGAGGTCAAACTTTGCATCAACTTGTCCTGGAGGTGTAATCACGGCCATCGTAACGCCTGGAATCAATCTGGCAAGGGGCGCCAGGCCCCACAGACCTCCCCCGCTCAGTGCCGGATCAGATGGTCAAAGGCGCTGAGCGCCGCCTTGGCGCCATCCCCCGCAGCAATGACGATCTGCTTGAACGGCACCGTGGTGCAGTCACCCGCCGCAAACACGCCGGGCAGGCTGGTTTCACCCTTGGCATTGACGATGATCTCGCCAAACTTGCTCAGCTCCAGCGTGCCCTTGAGCCATTCGGTGTTGGGCACCAGGCCGATCTGCACGAACACGCCTTCCAGCGCCACGGTGTGCTCCTCGTTGGTGACACGGTCCTTGTAGCGCAACGCGTTGACACGGCCCTGCGCGCCGGTGATCTCCATGGTCTGGGCATTGGTGTGCACGGTCACGTTGGCCAGGCTGTTGAGCTTCTTCACCAGTACAGCGTCGGCCTTCAGTTCGGGCATGAACTCGACCACCGACACGTGGCGTACCACACCAGCCAGGTCGATGGCGGCTTCGATACCGGAATTGCCGCCGCCGATCACGGCCACGTCCTTGCCCTTGAACAGCGGGCCATCGCAGTGGGGGCAGTAGGCGACGCCTTTGTTCTTGTACTCGGCCTCGCCGGGTACATTCACGTTGCGCCAGCGGGCGCCGGTGGACAGGATCACGGTCTTGCTCTTCAGTGATCCACCATTGGCCAGCTTTACCTCGATCAGGCCACCCGGTTCGGTCGCGGGAATCAGGGCGTCGGCACGCTGCAGGTTCATGATGTCCACGTCATAGGCGCGGGTGTGTGCCTCCAGTGCGGCGGCGAACTTGGGGCCGTCGGTCTCCAGCACCGAGGGGTAGTTTTCTATGCCCAGCGTGTCGTTGACCTGGCCGCCAAAGCGCTCGGCGGCCACACCAGTGCGGATGCCCTTGCGTGCGGCGTACACGGCAGCAGCCGCGCCAGCGGGGCCGCCACCGACGATGAGCACGTCGTAAGGGGCCTTGGCCGACAACTTGGCCGCGTCTTTGGCGGCGGCGCCGGTGTCGATCTTGGCCAGAATTTCTTCCACCAGCATGCGGCCCGAGCCAAACACCTGGCCGTTGAGGAAGACCATGGGCACGGCCATGATCTCGCGGTCGGTCACTTCCTGCTGGAAGGCGCCGCCTTCGATGACGGTGGTCTTGACCTTGGGGTTGAAGATGGCCATCAGCGCCAGTGCCTGCACCACGTCCGGGCAGTTGTGGCAGGTCAGGCTCATGTAGACCTCGAAGTTGAAGTCACTGCCGTCAGCAGAACTCAGGCCCTTGATCTGGTCGATGATCTCGGCCTCCACCTTGGGCGGGTGGCCGCCGGTCCACAGCAGGGCCAGCACCAGGGACGTGAACTCATGGCCCAGTGGCAGGCCGGCAAAGCGCAGGCTGGTGTCGCTGCCCACACGCTGCAGGCTGAAGGATGGCTTGCGCGCATCGTTTCCGTCCAGGCGCAGGCTGATCTTGTCGGCACGCAGACCCTGGATGGTCTCCAACAAGGCACGCATATCGCGGCTGGTTTCGCTGTCGTCCAGTGAAGCCACCATCTCGAACGGCTGGGACACACGTTCCAGGTAGGCGGCCAGTTGGCCTTTGAGTGTTTCGTCGAGCATGGTGGGTTCCTCTTTGCTACTATTTCGATAGCGATACCCTCATATTTTACGAGGGCTATCGCCTATTTTTACAAACAAAAAAGCCGGACGGCAAGGCGCGCACGCACCTTGACGCTGTCCGGCTTGTTGCCGGGTCGATTGTTTGCAGCGACCCGCGATATTGGGGTCTGAGCCGTCTGCGCTTCGCTGCGCGGATCCGACCCCAAAATCGCTGCTTAGATTTTGCCGACGAGGTCCAAGGATGGAGTGATCGTCTTCGCGCCTTCGTTCCACTTGGCGGGGCAGACCTGGCCGGGGTGGGCGGCGGTGTACTGGGCAGCTTTCAGCTTGCGCACGGTTTCTTTCACGTCACGGGCGATCTCGTTGGAGTGGATTTCCAGCGTCTTGATCGTGCCGGTGGGGTCGATGATGAACGTGCCACGCAGTGCCAGGCCTTCTTCGTCGATGTGCACATCAAAGCCGCGGGTCAGCGCGTGGGTGGGGTCGCCGATCAGCGGGAACTTGGCCTTGCCGACGGCTGGCGATGTTTCGTGCCAGACCTTGTGGGCGAAATGGGTGTCGGTGGTCACGATGTAGACCTCGGCACCGGCCTTCTGGAATTCGGCGTAGTGCTCGGCAGCATCTTCCACTTCGGTGGGGCAGTTGAAGGTGAAAGCGGCAGGCATGAAAATGAACACGTTCCACTTGCCCTTGAGGGTTTCGTTGGTCACGGTCACGAACTTGCCGTTGTGGAAGGCTTCGTTCTTGAAAGGCAGGACTTGGGTGTTGATCAATGACATGGTTGGTTTCCTCTTGGTTGCGTTCTACAGGTGAACAGGATGAAGTTTAGAGGCTCTATGAGCCTTTGTGGTTTGATTGAACCAATCAATCAAATTGGTAAATCCTATTGAGCCGCGCTCAGGACTTGTGAAAAAGGCTATGGTGCAGGCGCCGCAACGACCACCAGACCCCGCCCACCACGACGGGAATGGCCACGGCGGCCGTGATCTCGGCGCTAAAGGGCCAGCCCCAGTACTGGGCGCCTTTGGCCAGATAGCTCACCAGGCCAACAATGTAGTAGCTGATGGCCGCCACCGACAGGCCTTCCACGGTGGACTGCATCTTGAGCTGCAGGTCCTGGCGACTGTTCATGGTGGCCAGCAGGGCCTGGCTGCTTTGCTGCTGCTCAATCTCGACCCGGGTGCGCAGCAGGTTGCTGATGCGCGAGACCCGTTGCGACAGCGCGTCCTGGCGCCGGGCCGACCAGGCGCAGGTGCTGCGCGCGGGCGTCAGGCGCCGGTCCATGAATTCGCCAATGGTCTGCATGCCGGCCAGGCGCGACTCGGCAATGTCGGCAATGCGCTTGTCCAGCAGTTCGAAGTAGGCCGCGCTGGCGGAAAAACGCGAATGGGTTGCGGCGTGCTGGCTCTCGACCTCCCCCGCCAGGCGGGTCAGGCGGTCCAGCAGCAGGGGTTCATCGTCCCGTGTGGCCGAACGGATGGAATGCGCCAGTTCGGCCAGTTCACGCTCGGCGGAGGCCAGCACCATGGATGCCTCCCGGGCGGCCGGCAGGCCCAGCAGGGCCGCCATACGGTAGGTCTCGATTTCGAGCAGACACTGCACCAGCCGACCCAAACGGCGTGGCGCCATGGTGCCGGCCAGCAGGACCATGCGCGAAAACCCGTCGGCGTGCACGGCAAAGTCGGTGTACACCTCGGCAAAGCCGTCGGCCACGGTGGATGCCACTAGCGTCTCTTCGTACAGCACGTGTTTGACCAGCGACACGGATTCAAACGCCGCGCTGGGCAAGACCCACAGGTGCAGATTGGCCAGGCACTCGCCGGGCAGCGCCGCAAACCAGCGCTGCGGCACAGCGTCCAGCGCCGACTCGGGCTCGCGCTCGCCAAACTGCTCGGCATTGAGGCGGCGCATGAAAGTCCAGGTCACGAACTCGGTGTGCAGTTCCCAGCGCACGCGGTAGGGGCCCATGTCCATGCGCACATGGGTGGACCCGGCCACCGGTTCGGGCAAATGGTGGTCACGGGCAAGGGCGGCCATATGCGCCCAACTGGCGTCGCGCTGACTGGCATCGCACACCATCACCACGTGGGAAAGGCTCAGCGGTGCGTCCATGGCCTCGGGCGGCCGGGCGTGAATCTCGTTGTGCAGCGCCACGCGCTGCGCATGCTGCACTAACACGTCAGTCCTCAACAAAGGCCTCTTCCCGTTTGGACTTGACCGACGGCATCAACACAATGACCAGCAGCAAGACTGCGCCGGCCAACAGGCTGGCGGACAGGGGACGCGTCACAAACACGCTCCAGTCGCCGCGGGACAGCAACAGCGCCCGGCGCAAATACTCTTCCATCATCGGCCCCAGAATGAAGCCTAGCAACAGCGGCGCGGGTTCGGCACCCAACTTGATGAACAGGTAGCCAATGAAGCCGAAGATGCCAACCAGCCAGATATCAAACGTGGTGTTGTTGGTGGAGTACACGCCAATCGCACAGAACAGCACGATGGACGGAAAGAGCCAGCGGTACGGCACGCTCAGCAGTTTGATCCATATGCCAATCAAGGGCAGGTTCAGGATGATCAGCATCAGATTGCCAATCCACATGGAGGCAATCAGACCCCAGAACAGTTCGGGGTTGCTGGTCATGACCTGGGGACCCGGCTGGATATTGTGGATGGTCATGGCACCGACCATCAGCGCCATCACGGCGTTGGGGGGAATACCCAGGGTCAGCAACGGAATGAAGGACGTTTGCGCACCGGCGTTGTTGGCCGACTCGGGTGCCGCCACGCCGCGGATATTGCCCTTGCCAAAGGGCACTTCACCCGGCTCCAACCTGGTTTTTTTCTCCAGGGTATAGGCCGCAAAGGCCGCCATCACCGCGCCACCACCCGGCAATATCCCCAGCAGCGACCCCAAGGCCGTGCCGCGCAACACGGCGGGCACCATGCGACGGAAGTCTTCCTTGGTCGGCATCAGCCCCGTCACATTGGCGGTAAACACTTCCCGCTCGCTTTCGTGCTTGCCCAGGTTGCTGATGATCTCGCCGTAGCCAAAGACCCCCATGGCAATCACGATGAAGCCAATGCCATCGGTCAGCTCGGGGATATCCAGGCTGTAGCGTGCCACACCGGAATTCACGTCGGTGCCGACCATGCCCAGCAGCAGGCCCAGAACAATCATGGCGATGGCCTTGAGTAACGAACCCGAGGCCAGCACCACAGCACCAATCAGCCCCAGAATCATCAGCGAGAAATACTCGGCCGGCCCAAACTTGAATGCAAGCTCGGTCAAGGGCGCGGCAAAGGCCGCCAGAATCAGCGTGCCCACGCAACCCGCAAAAAAGGACCCCAGGCCAGCCGCCGCCAGCGCGGGGCCTGCCCTGCCGTTGCGCGCCATCTGGTAGCCGTCAATCACCGTCACCACGGACGATGACTCGCCCGGCAGGTTGACCAGAATGGCCGTGGTGGAGCCGCCGTATTGCGCGCCGTAATAAATGCCCGCCAGCATGATCAGGGCGGCCACTGGCGGCAAGGCATAGGTGGCCGGCAGCAGCATGGCAATGGTTGCCAGTGGGCCAATGCCGGGCAGCACGCCAATGACCGTACCCAGAAAGCAGCCGATGAAGGCATACATCAGATTCTGCAGCGTGAAGGCCACGCCAAAACCAAGCGCCAGATTATTGAATAATTCCATGGAAGTTCCTGATCAAGCGCCGGCAAAAACGGGCCACACGGGAAACTGCAAATTGAGCAGTTTGATGAAGGCCAGGTAGCTCATGACGGCCAAAATGGTGGCCAGCACGGCGGTTTCCTTCAGGTTGAAGGTGTCACCCGCCAAACTGGCAATGAAGGTCAGCGCATAGATGCCGACGATCAGCCCCATGGGCGGCAAATGGATGCTGGGCAGGCCGCCAATCATGGCGCCAAACATCAGGTTGGCCAAGATGATGAAGACCAGCGGCTTCCAGGCAAAGGCACCAACTTTGTCGCCATCCACGGTCTCGACCACCAGCGCCTTGAAGGTGATCACACCCCCCAACACGGTCAGCAACACCCCCAGCGCCAGAGGGAAGTACCCCGGCCCCATACGGGCACCGGTACCGATGCTATAGCCGCTGGCGCCCCATGCAAACGCAACGCCCACCGTCATGAACATGAGGCCGGAAAAAAAATCTTTTTGACTCTTGATATTCACAAAACTGTCTCCTGAAGCCAAGCACCGTACCATGCTTTTGAGCGGCCCAGTGTGCCACAAAGCCAGGCCCATCCGCCTGCTGGACACGCTACGCCGTGGTGCATACATGCTACCCTTCGTGCCACTCCAGCCAAACCGACACGCCATGCCCGACATCTTGCTCAGCGTTGACAACCTGCACAAATCATTCGGCGCGCGCCAGGCGGTGACAGCCGTGTCCTTTGATCTGTCCAAAGGCCAAACCCTGGGTCTGCTCGGTCCCAATGGCGCAGGCAAGTCCACTACCGTCAGCATGGTTTGCGGTCTGCTCAAACCCGACCAGGGCGAAGTGCGTGTGGGCGGGCAACTGGTCGGCCAGGGCAACAACACCGCCAAACAAATGATGGGACTGGTGCCACAAGACCTGGCGCTGTATGAAGACCTGTCGGCCCGCGAAAACCTCAAGATCTTCGGCGCGCTGTATGGCCTGAAAGGCGCCCAACTCAAGAGTCGTTGCGCGCAGGTGCTGGATCTGGTGCAGCTGACGGACCGCCTGGCGGACAAGCCCACGACCTTCTCCGGCGGCATGAAGCGCCGCCTCAACATTGCTGCCGCGTTGATGCACAACCCGCAGCTGCTGATTCTGGACGAACCCACCGTCGGCATAGACCCCCAGAGCCGCAACGCCATTTTTGACAGCCTGGAGGCGCTCAAGCGCCAGGGTTGCTCATTGATCTACACCAGCCACTACATGGAAGAGGTCGAGCGTCTGGCGGACCACATCGTCATCATCGACCACGGCCAGGTCATTGCCAACGAGTCACCGGCCGCGCTGTATGAGCGATTGCCAGCACGCGCAGCGCTGCGCCTGACCCCCACCCGGCGACTGCCCGACGCCACTTTGCAACAATTGCACCAGCAGCCCGGTGTGTCAGAAGTCGCCATGGAGGGCGAAGACCTGCTGATTGCATTGGGCTCCGCGGAACAGGCGCAAGACGTGCTGCTGTGGCTGACACAGCAGGGCTGCCGCGCAGCACAGTTCTTCACGGCCCGCACCAGCCTGGAAGCCATCTTCCTGACGCTCACCGGTCGCTCGCTGCGCGACGCCTGAGCCGTCCCCGCCCGCCATCCAACACGAAGACGCACCATCCATGACCGCACTGATTGCCCTGGTTCGCAAAGACCTGATCCTGTTTCTCGGCAACCGCCGGGCGTTGCTGCTCAACCTGCTGATGCCCATCGTTTTAGGGGCCTTCTTTGGCTACCTGTTTGGTGGCTCCGGTGTCAGCAAGAACGCCAAAATCGAGATCGCCGTGGTGGCGCAGGACAGCAGTGAAACCACCCGCAAGATTGTGGCGGGCCTGAAAGCCGACACCGCGCTGAACGTCGCGGAGATGCCCTTCACCGAAGCGCAGGAGAAAGTCCTCAAAGGCAAACTCAGCGCGGCCATCGTGATTCCATCCGGATTTGGCGATGCGGCGGGTGCGGCGCTGTTTGGCGGCAGGGAAAAGCCGGCCATCGCCGTCTACTACGACCCGTCGCAGTCCGCCGTGCTGGCCATGGTCAAGGGCATGCTGACGCAACACGTGATGCAAAACGTCAGCGCGGAAATGTTCAGTGGCGCGGGTGGCCAGAAGATCATGGACCAAAGCATCGCAGAACTGGAAAAGGCTGCCGCAAACGACCCGCGCAGCGCGGAGTTGCAAGAATTTTTGAAGAGCGTTCGTACCTTCCAGACGCGCAACGTGGCAGCACAGCCCGCAGAGGGTGCCAGCGCCCCGGCGCAGGCCCAGGGCGGCCTCTCCATGCCGTTTGTCACCACGGACCAGGCCATGAGCTCGGGGCCCAAGTACAACGGCTACGCCCACGCGTTTGCCGGCATGGCCGTGCAGTTCATCCTGTTCATGGGAATCGACGCGGGCATCGGTGTGCTGCTGGCACAGCGTCAGGGGTTGTGGAACCGCCTGTTGGCTTCACCCATCACGCTCAACACGGTCCTGGCAGCACGCGCCATTTCGAGTGCACTGATCGCGTTCGGTTTGCTGCTGTTCATTTTTGTCGTGGCCGCGCTGTTCTTTGAGGTCCAGGTTACGGGCAGCCTGTTGGGTTTTCTGGGCGTTGGCCTGTGCTTTGCGCTGGTGACCGCCACCTTTGGACTGCTGATCGCAGCCTTTGGCAAGACACCAGAGGCCGCGCGCGGCATGGCGACGTTTGCCACGCTGATCATGGTCATGCTGGGCGGTGCCTGGGTGCCGTCCTTTCTGTTCCCGCAATGGCTGCAAAACGTGACGGTGGCCGTTCCGACCCGCTGGGCGGTAGACGGTCTGGATGCCATGACCTGGCGTGGTTTGTCACTGGATGCGGCCTGGGGGCCCATGCTGGCGCAACTGGGTTTTGCGGTGCTGTTTGGCGGCCTGGCCCTGTGGAAGTTTGGTCGCCAGGGCAGTGGCAGGGCCTAACGTCCACGCCCAGGTAGCGTCAGCCTAGCGCCGGCTGTTGCGCTGCTCTTCGCGTTCGCGTTCGAGTTCCTTGAACCGCATGCACTCGGGTGTATTGCGGTAGCGATCGGTCGTGCACTGGTCGGCAATGCATTTGATCTTGAAAATGAAAACCTCGTTGGCGCATACCTGACCCGGCCTGGAGGGGCCGGCGCCAATGCCATGGTTGACGGCTACGGGGGGTGACTCGCGCGGCGCAGCCGCGACCGGCGCCGGGGCTTGCGCCGGGGCGGCAACGGCAGGCGCAGGGGTCTTGGGTTTGGTGGACGCACGGGACGACGCACCGGCCATTGCCGCAACCGCCGGTCTGGAAGCGGGCACTGCGGCTGGCGCAGATGCGGTCGCCACCGTTGCGGATGCCGCGGATTGCAGCACAGGGGCAGGCGGCACGGCAACTGGCGGGCTCACCGACATCTGCGACGCCACCGGCGCCGAGGGAACAACTTCGACAGCTCCGGGGGGCCTCAAACTGAAGGCCACGGCAACCAACCCGGCCACCACCGCACCCGCTGCCAGAAGCCCCCATTTCAGGTTTTTTTTTGCTGCACCGGCCATGCTTGGCGCCGGCTCGGCAACCGGCGCCACCAGGTCCTCGCCCACGAAACCGGGCACCGTCTGGTCCGGTGTTTGCATGGGCCTGGTGGGAGCGTAATGGCCCACCGTGGACTCAAAGCCCGACGCTTCGGTAGTGCCCCGGAATTGGGGCTCGGTCTTCGCCTGCTCCAGTGATGCGCCGGCGCCCAGATCGTAGATCCGGTTCTGCGCGCGGCGTGAGTAGATGCCCGTTGGGAAATGCCTCAGAAAACCCAGGAAATCTTTAGGATCGGTGGAATCCTTGGTCACATGCCAGGCAGCCAGTTCGGCTTCATGGTTGACGGTTGACGCCATTGCCACGTCTACGGTCGGCCCGAATATGCCGGTGCTGGAGCCATCGCGCAATATGGCCGGTACTGTCGCCGGGCGATTCGCCAGAAACTGTCCCAGCTCAGCCCCCACATCCACGCCCTGGGTGCCCGTATCGGCACTCATCTGCTGCGCCAGCGCCCGCAGGGCCAGCCCGAATTCCCGTGCGGTGGCATAGCGTTCGTTGGGGTCCTTGGCCATCGCCCGCGCGAGGATTTCATCCATTGCAACGGGTACTTCCGGATTGAGACTGCTCGGAGCCGCCGCCTCATGGCCCACGATCTGGTGAATGACGATGAACTGGTTCTCGCCGGTGAAAGGCAAGCGGCCAGTCAGCAGCTCATAGAGCACCACGGCGGCTGAAAACAGGTCAGAACGGGAGTCTCCACGCAGGCCCTTGGCCTGCTCGGGCGACATGTACTTGGGAGTACCCACCGCGCCACCCACCTGGGTGAGGAGGGTTTCATCCGGCTCCTGGATGCGGGCCACGCCAAAGTCGGTGAGCTTGATGCGACCAGTGACCTCCATCAGCATATTGGCGGGCTTGATGTCACGGTGCACCACGTTCTGGCGGTGCGCATGGTCCAGCGCCATCAGCAACTCGTGCACCATGACGATCGACGAGCGCACCGAAAACCGGGCCCCAGCCTCCAAGTGCTGCTTCAGGTCTTCGCCCTGAATGAACTCCATCACCAGGTAGGCAATATCGCCATCCTGGCCCGAGTCGAACACGCTGACGATGTTGGGATGGTGCAGACGTGCGGCGGAGCGGGCCTCGGTGCGAAACCGGCCTTCGTATTCGGCAGCTGCTTCAGGCGAAAGGCTCTGCACCCGTATGGTCTTGATGGCCACCGCGCGGTCCAGATTGGGGTCGCGCCCCTCATAGACAACCCCCATCGCGCCCTTGCCCAGCACGCGAATGATGTTGTATCTGCCCAGCTTTTCAATGTCGTCCATGTACCGCCCGGAACCCCTTGACACCGGTGGAAACCTTCACCGTGGAGGCATGCTAGCAGACCTGCAGCCGTCGGGTTCTATTGCATCGAACCATTGAACCCGCTACGATCCGACCAGCTTTGACGAAAGTCCCCTGATGCCTACCGTTGTGTTTGCCGATGTCGTTGGAAGCACGGGCCTCTTTGAGCAAATGGGCGGCGTCAACGCCTCACAGCTGATGAGCGGCCTGACTGCACTGCTGGGCAAGGTGTTCGAGCAGCACCAGGGCCGCGTCGTGAAGCTGCTGGGCGATGGCGTTTTTGCCGTCTTTCCGGATGCTGGTAGCGCCGTCACCGCCTGCATGGTGCTGCAGTCGCGCTTTCAGACCGAACCCATCGTCCCCCTCGGCAGGACCACGCCCATCCAGATGCAAATGGGCATAGAGTCCGGTGAGCTGGTCGAGATTGACGGAGACTGCTTTGGCGACGCTGTCAACAGCGCCGCCCGCCTGGCCGACCTGGCCGGCGCAGACCAGATTCTGACGACCCACAACGTGTGGGACGCACTCGTCGCCGGCCAGCGCCCATCCTTGCGCAGCCTGGGGCCTATGCAACTGCGGGGCAAGGCGCAAACCACCCACATCTACCGCGTCGAATGGCAACCGGGCCGCGACCTGGACGCCACGGCCATGGGCGCATCCATGTACGACCCCGTCAACCACCAGACCCTGGCATTGACCATGCAGGGGCGCACACAGGTCTTTGAGGTGACCACGACGGGTATCACCATAGGCCGCTCCACCGACGCATCCCTTCCCGTGCTGGACCCCCGCGTGTCCCGGGTCCACGCCACCATCCGCAGGCGGGGCACGCAGATTGTGCTGACCGATGTCTCCAGCTTCGGCACCTGGGTGTATTTCGGCAACCAGACCGAGGCGGTTGCCCTGCGCCGCAGCGAATGCTTTCTGGTCGGCTACGGTCAGATATCGCTGGGCTGCAAGATGGACGCGGACAAGGCGCCGCTGGTTGCGTTCGAAGTGGCGTAGTTGCCTGAAATTGCTATATGTTTCATAGCTAAACACTCTTATTCCGCGAGGGCTACAGACTGATTATTCTTGTAACACTCAGGCGGACAGGGCATGGACCGCGCACGGCGGACGGTTGTTGAATGGGGTGAAAGCGACTTCCGGTTTAGACGCATAGCGGTCAACTGGAGTTCCGAAATAGATCCTCCAAACCTGCCATTGGAGTGGACTTTTCGGCGCAAGTTCTATCGCAATATTTGTCCGTCAAAATCATGTCTCATGAAACACCTCAAATGGATTGCTCTGCTTTGCCTATTTACCTGTGCGCAGGTTCGGGCTGCAAGCTTCGACTGTGACAAGGCGCACTCCAGTATCGAGAAGCTGCTTTGCAGCAACGACGAGTTATCCGACCTAGACAACCAACTTGGTGAGGCTTACGTCACGGCGTTGCAGAGAATGAGGACGGATGGAGGCAAACGCCTGCAACAGGAGCAACTTCAGTGGTTGCGTAGCGTCAGAAATCAATGCGTGGACTCCACTTGCCTTCTAAATGTCTATAGGCGCCGCGTTAACGAGCTGGATCCCTTTGCGGACAAGCAACTGAGTTGCGAAGAAATGAGGAAGCTTCCGGAACGCATTTTTTCCGATGGGATTGATTTGGGCTCAGGGTCAGGCTCCCCCATTGAAGTTGACTACAGGTGCCCGGAGAGTCTGAGTCAGCAAAAGTTCATGCAGAAGCTATTGGGCCTGACAGAGCAAATTAGGGGTGACGCAGGTCCTCAAATTTGTAGTGGCACGATTGTTCATGCCCTCTGGCGCTATTACCACTTCAGTCTAGCCGCGGCCGGATTTGCACCGCAGACGCTTTCGAAGGTCTCAGCAGCGGTCGCTGGGGATCTGAACTGGAGCACGTTCGCCCGAACGGACGAAAGCATCAAGGAGACCCAAGTTTTCCTGTACTTAAAGCAATGGTCAGAAAGAAGTCGATTCAATCTTGAACGATATTCGGATTTCACAGCAGAGTTCGATCGAGTCTTGCCACAACTGACCCAACATTACAAAACAAAACACAAGCTGCCACGCGCCGATGCGCAAACAGCTGCAAAGAACGCTTTGATGCTTCTTGTGCAGCGTGCAGCAGGAAGTTTTCCTAGCAGTGAGCTGACGACTGAATCCACTCTGGTGCAGCTTGTACGCGATGAACAAGTGACATCAATCGACATTCAGCGTGCGCTGAGTGATGGCAACCGGGATCTCGGCCCGTATTCAGAATTTGACTTATATCAGGCGTTGAACGTTGCCCTCCTCCACAACAGGTCGCAGCAAATCGTTTCCTCCCTCGCGGAGAATTTGTCTCCGGAGGCGATTCAATTCCAGGCCGACGGCAAGGAGCCTTTGCTGTCGTTTGCTATCGGCAATCAACAGAGTCTGGAATACCTTCTAGGCAGGAAGGTTCCTGTCAATGCTGCCAACAATTTCGGAAAGACCGCGCTCTTTTATGCCATAGGCTTAAGCAACCACAATGCCGTCGAGACTCTCTTGAAAGCCGGAGCCAACGTCAATCAGGCGTACAAGTCCGCCAAGGAGCTTAGGCCAAACGACGATGAGTGCGTGTACCCCGGTCTGAGTCATACAAGGCGCACACCGCTGATGCACGCAGCGCAGAACAGTGACCTCCAAATGCTTCAGTTGCTGGTAAAGGCCGGTGCCCAACTAAGTGCAGTGGATGACCTTGGCTTTAACGCGTTGGACTATGCAGCGAGGGAGAAGAACAGAGAGAACGCGATTTACCTGAGATCCATCGGGCTTGAATTGGGGGCACCGAAGTACACATCAGATGTTGACTCCACCGTACGAGAGCAGAAAATACAAACACGTCTGTCAATCGATGGATATGTAGCCAAGCTTCTTGTCGCGCCGGGTCGGCCAGATATTTTGGTTGCCTCCGTTACGCCTTGGGACTCGATTTTGGCTGAGGATAAGCACGGTCTATATCTCATTTCGATTGCTGACCCCGAACACCCTAAGATAGTTTCAAATTTTCCTTCGGTGTTGCCAAATGATTTCGCCATCAGCCCTGATGGCAAGCGAGCATACTTGATCGAATTAGCGCACGACAAAGCTGCGCCAGGAAAAAGATTTGGTCTGAGCATCATTGACACCACGAATCCGAAAATGCTATTGCTCGTAGAGCAGATTGAAGGTGACTTTATGACCATGCACTTGTCGCCTGATGGAAAGTATTTGTACCTGCAGGAGAGAAGATTGAAACCGGAATTCTCACGCGGACTGCAGGTCTATAGCACCGGGGCAGATGGGGCAAGGTTAGGCTGTAGCAATCCCTTTGGGAAAGTGGCGGGATGGGGCCCTGTTTTTGCATATTCATTTACCTCGTTCCCCGATGAGCCTTTGCTGATGATTCAAGATCGGAGCAGAGGTTTGATCCTGTTTGACGTTAAGGATCCATGCGCACCGAAAAGACTGGCGGAAGTTCGGGCTGAGAACGTGAGTGGCCCGCTGTTTGGCGGGGCTAACAGAACCATTGTCAGTGGGTCTGGCGGGCTGCAAAAGTTTCGCGTTGCCGACACCTTGATGCGAGTGACTGGGTATGAGGCGTCGGTTCGTGCTTTTCACGTGAATCAAAAAACCGATTCTTCAACTGCGGTCGTTGGCAGAGATGTTGCTGTCTTTCGTACCAATCCCAGCGGCCAATTCGTGTTAACGGATCGATTTCGGCTCGATTCCGACGATGTAGGAAGCATATGGCAGACGAATAGCGGGCACATCTACATGGGTTGGAAGGGGGGTCTGGGAGTTGGCACTGTTCCTGGTGAGTAGTTTGATAGAAGGAGGAAGACTGGGAAGCCCAAAAGCGGCCCTTGGTGACCGTCTGTTTTCGCCCCATACTCGAAGTCTGCGTGCCCCCCAAAGGCTCACCTCACGAACAAAGCCTTCGCTCGACGAATGGGAGGCGTCAACACCTCGCGTTCAACTCAACAGCTTGATCAGTGAATCCGGGTGAATGCCCCATCCAATCAGTCCCGAGAAACCCATCAGCACACCAAAGCCCGAAGGCACCAGCGCCAGTAGAAACAACCACGGCAATTGGGTCAGCGAGGCTACGGCCAACAGCGAGATGGCAATGGCAATCAGCGCATCCGACAGGTCAAACTGGTCGTCCTTGAAGTTCAGGGCGTCGTAGGTCGTCTGGTCCTTCTCGGCCTGGGTCTTCAACTCTTCCTTCTTCTTGTGCTGCTCCTGCGCCAGTGTTTCGTAGGCGGCGATCTGGTCCTGGTAGGCGGCCGCCATCGTGGGGCCGGCGGTGGCCGCCTGCAGGCGCAATTGCGTCAAGGTCGACTTGGCAATCTCTTCCCGGATATTGCGCGCCTGGTAAAACTGCCAGTGGTCCAGCTTGTCGGCCTGGGCCTGTTGCATGGCCTGGACAATGTTGTCGTCCTTGACTTTGCAGATGCCCATAAACGTGGCCAACAATGCCACGGTGATGGCAACCGCGGGGTTGAGCCAGGCGCTTTTTTCTGCTTTTGCGGGCTCTGTCTTTGCCGACTCAACGGCGCTCAAAGGGTCAATATCCATAGCGTCTTTCCATACAAATCTTCACCACTCATGACCGACGATCACACACTCTTTCGGCCCGAACCACCATGCTCGCATCGATGACACGCAGACTCCGGGTGTCGTCGTACACAATCTCGTTGGGCGGCACAAAACCCAGTTGGGCGATGGCCTTGGGCAGGTTCTCCCACGCAATGCGTCCGTTGAGCAGATCGCCATACACGGTCACCGTGCCGGTCTGCAATTGCACCACGTCCATTCCATGGCGAAAAATCAGCTGAAACGGCGCGGCAAAACCTTTGCACGCATAGGTATCCAGCGCCGTCGGTCGTGGCATCAGGCCGCCGTTTTTCACGGCCCCGGTGACGATGAACCCTATCATGCCCAACACGGCAACGGCAAGGACAGGAATGACAACCGTCGGCACGATAGCGCCGCTTTTTACCAGCGCCAGGACCGATGGCCGCGTGCGCCCGGCAGGCGGTGCTGGCTGGGCTTGAATGTTCGACTCTTCAGGTTGCACCGGATCTCTTTCAAAAGCTGGTTGCCAGCATAACCACCACAGCCACCGCCATCAGACCGGTGGCGGCCCAACCAAAGAAACGGTGGCGCGGGGTGATGGTGTAGTCGCCCATCAGCCGCTGCGATTGGCCAATCCACATCAGCACGGCCATGATAGGCACCGATATCACGCCGTTGACAATGGCGCTCCACACCAGGGACTGGATGGGGTCGACTTCCAGATAGCCCATGACCGTGCCAATGCCGGTGGCGGCCATGATGATGAGGTAGAACCCGCGCGCTTCATGAAAGCCCTGCGAGAGCCCGGCCTTCCAGCCATACAGTTCGCTCACCGCATAGGCCGCTGAACCCGCCAACACCGGTACGGCCAGCAGGCCCGTGCCTATGATGCCCAGCGCAAAAATCGCGAAAGCAAATTCGCCCGCAACCGGCCGCAACGCCTCAGCCGCCTGCGACGACGTCTGGATGCTGGTGATGCCTTGCGCATTGAGTGTCACTGCCGTGGCGACGACGATGCACAGCGCGATCACGTTGGAGAATGTCATGCCGACCATGGTGTCCGCTTTGATGCGCGACAAGTGCTCGGCGGCGTATTCAGGATGCTGGCGCAGTGCTTGGGCTTGTGGCCTGCGGTGGTTGTCTTCCACCTCTTGCGCCGCTTGCCAGAAGAACAGGTAGGGGCTGATGGTCGTGCCCAGCACCGCCACCACCATGGCCGCGTACTCCTTGAGTGAGGTGTTCTTGGGAAAGAAAGACCAGGGGTGCAGGGATTCGTTGATGGCCTGGCGCCACGGCACATGCACGGTCAGGATGACGGCCACATAGGCAAACAGGGCCAGCGTCAGCCACTTCAGAATGCGAACGGTGCTCTCATACGAGAAGAACACCTGCATGGCTATACAGAAGGCGCCAAAGCCCAGCACATACATGGGCAAGGGACCGCCTACCAGCAACCGTGCGGCTTCACCCATCGCGCCAATATCGGCTGCGATATTGATGGTGTTGGCCACCACCAGCAGGCAGACCAACGCAGTCGTCAGCCAGCGGGGGCACATCTTGTTGATGTTGGCGGCCAGCCCCTCGCCGGTCACCCAGCCGATGCGCGCCGACAGCATTTGAATGCCTATCATCAGTGGCGTCGTGATCAGCAGGGTCCAGACCAGCGCAAAGCGGAATTGCGAACCGGCTTGGGAATAGGTGGCGATGCCGCTGGGGTCGTCGTCCGCAGCCCCCGTGATCAGGCCAGGTCCGAGCCGGCCAACAAATGCTTTTGCTTTTTGGGTCACCATTGCATACTCCCCTTTTCCGTCGCGTGCCACGCAACGGCATGACACACCGCAGTGCGTCTGTCTTCAAAGAAAACCCGGGGGTGAATAGCCCGCCAGGCACGTTAAGCGGTTGCCTCCGTGCCGGACCGACGGGCGCTGTGACAACGAGGTGTCTACGCGAAAATCAGAAACGGTGGAGGCCTGGAACTGTCCGAATCCATAAAATTGACCTGTCGTTGATAAGGGCTTGCAGTATAGGGACCGCAATGCGCCATGCAGTTGCCCACTTTGTAAAAGTCAGGTAAAGCCGATCCTGCGCCTCAGGTCAAAGGCGGTGTCGAGATCAGCACTTCTTCGATCACTGTCATGCCCTCTGCAACCCGCAGGGCACCGGCCAGGCGCAACGGGCGCATGCCGTCGGCGATGGCCTGCTTGCGCAGCACATCGATGCTGGGGTCCGTCGCGACCTTGGCCTTGAAGGCGTCGGACACCACCAGCAACTCGTACAAGCCCATGCGGCCCAGGAAACCCGTCATGCGGCAATCGACACAGCCCACCGGCTTAAAGGGCTTGTAGGCCCCATTGATCTGCCAGGGCTTGATCAGCTCGGCCAGCACCTCGCGTCCGGTGGTTTCGTCCCGCACGCGGCAGTGCTTGCACAGCGTGCGCACCAGCCGCTGGGCCAGCACGCCGAGCACCGTGGCGTTGATCAAATACTGCGGAATCCCCAACTCCATCAGGCGCGTGACGGCCGACGGTGCGTCGTTGGTGTGCAAGGTTGAGAACACCAGGTGGCCGGTCAGGGCCGCCTGCACTGCCATCTCGGCGGTCTCTTTGTCGCGGATTTCGCCGACCATGATGATGTCGGGGTCCTGGCGCATCAGCGCGCGCAGGCCTTGCGGAAAACCGAAGTCGAGCTGCGGCTGCACCTGGGTCTGGTTGAAGGCCGGCTCTATCATTTCGATGGGGTCTTCCACCGTGCTGACGTTGACCTCTTCGGTGGCCACACGCTTGAGCGTGGCGTACAGCGTGGTGGTCTTGCCCGAACCGGTAGGCCCGGTCACCAGAATGATGCCGTAGGGCCGCTTGACCAATGCTTCCCAGCGTTGCCCGTCATGGTTGGTAAAGCCCAGGGCGTCCAGGTCCTTGACGGTGTTGTCGGGGTCAAAAATCCGCATCACCATTTTTTCGCCAAAGGCCGTCGGCAACGTCGATATCCGCATTTCGACCTCGTCGCCGGACGGGTTGCGCGTCTTGATACGGCCGTCCAGCGGACGGCGCTTTTCGATCACATCCATGCGCCCGAGCAGCTTGATGCGCGCCGTCATGGCATTGAGCACGCCCATGGGCATCTGGTAGACGGTGTGCAAGATGCCGTCGATGCGGAAGCGGATCACACCCTGCTCGCGCCGGGGCTCCAGATGGATGTCACTGGCCCGCTGGTCAAAGGCATACTGCCACAGCCAGTCCACCACCTGCACCACGCTCTGGTCGTTGGCATCGAGCTGCTTGTTGGACTTGCCCAGCTCCACCAGTTGCTCAAAACTGCCGCCGTTGTTGACACCGGCCTTGTTGGCGGCCTTGACGGACTTGGCCAGCGAATAGAACTCGGCCGTGTAACGGTGGATTTCCTGCGGGCTGGCCAGCACCCGGCGCACGCTGCGCCGGGACTGGCGCTCGACCTCGGCCACCCAGTCGATGACAAAGGGCTCGGAAGTGGCCACCGTGATCTCGCTGGCGTTCACCATCACGGTCAGAATGCGGTGGCGCTCGGCATACACCGCACCCATGGCGTCCGCCACCTTGGCGACTTCCACCTTCAGCGGGTCAATGCGCAGGTAGTCCATGCCTACGCGGTTGGCCAGCCACTGGGTCAGCAGTTCAATGTCCAGCGGCTTGTTGTCCGCGGCCCGGCGCATGGACACACTGGCCAGGCGCACCAGCGGGTGCTGCACACTCTCGGCCTGCGCGCACCGCGCAATGGTGCGCTTGGCCTCTTCATCCGAGATCACGCCGTCGGCATGCAACCATTCCACCAGGCGGCGCCAGTCGATGGGGCCGGTGTGGGTGGTCTTGGCCGTTGTTGGGGGATGTGTTTTGGTTGTCATGGCTGCACCGGTTTGAAGACGCGTACCCACTTGTCCGCTGGAAGGCCCCATTGGCGCTGAATCGTATCAGCCCGCGCCAGCAGCACCGAGCGGCTGGGCCGCGCGGGTGTGCGCTGGGCCAGGACCACCGTGTTGCCTTCGCGCGTGGCCTTGAACGCCCACAGCGCATCCTTGCCAAAGGCAGTGGCCATATTGTCCACACTGCGCTGAAAGCTCGACGAGCGGCCAAACAGGTTGACCGTCATGCAGCCGTCTTCGGTCAGCACCTTGCGGCAGTCCGCATAGAACTCGGCGCTGTCGAGCACAGGGCCTGCGGCTTCCTGATCGTACAGATCCACCTGCAAGGCGTCGACCGCGCCCTGCCAGCGCGGCTGCTTGATCTCCTGTTCGGCATCGGCCAGCACCACCTGCAGTCGGTTGTTGTCCTGCGGCAGCTTGAACCAGCCACGGCAGGCCGCCACCACCTGGGGATTGAGCTCGATCGCCGTGGTCTTCATGCGCAACACTTTATGGCAAAACTTGGTCAGTGACGCCGCGCCCAGCCCCAATTGCAGTGCCTGGCGCCTGGTGACCGTTTCGGGGTCGACGAACAGCAGCCAGGCCATCATGCGCTGGATGTATTCGTGCACCAGCACCGTGGGCGCGTCGACCAGCATGGAGCCCTGGATCCAGATGCTGTCCAGGTGCAGGTGACGGATGGGGCCTTCGTCGGAGAAATTGACTTCGGGGAGGATGAGAGATTCTTTTCGGGGCATGGGGGTATTAAATCACTTGGGGACTGGGCAACATCTCGGCGCTCGAAGGACTGCGCACGGCGGGCGGCGTGGCAGGCAGATTGGGAAAGGATTGCAAGCAAAACAGGCCGCTAGCCCTCGTGGAACGGACATGAGTAGCTATGTATTGTGTAGCACTTGCCACCCCGCACCGCCAGGCCGGTGGGCTGGGTGTCCCTTCGTCGACCCCATTCGCGGCAGCTACAGAACAGGCGTACCCACCACCGCCCTCACGCAGAAGCCATGAAGAACCCAAAACCTCCGCCCGCGAGCGTGGGCCAGAGAAGAGATACCCATCCCGCCGGCCTCGCCCACCCGTCACGCGAGAAAGGCTATTTAAAGCCGACTCACGGCTCCAGAAGCACAAGCCCCGCCAGCTTGGGTAAAGCCTGGCAAGCATTGGCGGTCGTAGCCTGCGCCAGGGCCTCCACCGAGATGCCCCGCAGCTGCGCCACCACGTCGGCAATGCGCGGCAATTCGCCCGGTGCGTTTCGGCCCTGGCTAGCACCGGCCTGCCGATCACCGGCCGTGGTGTACAGCCAGTGGGGCGGAATGTCGGGTGCATCCGTCTCCAGGACGATGGACTCCAATGGCAGCGTCTGGGCGAGGTGGCGCAATTGCAGGGCGCGCTCAAACGTCACAGCACCGCCAAAACCCAGTTTGAAACCCAGCTTGATGAACTCGCGGGCCTGGACCTCGCTGCCATTGAAGGCATGCGCAATACCAGACCAGGCTGGCCCGGTCTGACCGAATTCCCGCAAGTGCTTGAGCAACCGGTCGGCGGAGCGGCGCACGTGCAAGACCACCGGCAACCCGAACTGGCGGGCCAGTTTGAGTTGCTCGCGGTAGACCGTTTCCTGCTGCTCCTTGAGGGGGCTCTCGTTCAGCTCGGGCACAAAGTAGTCCAGCCCGATTTCACCGACGGCCAGCAGACGTGGGTCCGCCGCATGCTGCTGCAATTGGGCCCGCAATGCATCCAGATCACCCGGCTGCGCGTTCCGGACGTACAGCGGATGGATGCCCAGGCAGTAGGCGTCACCATGGGCATGGGCCAGGACCCGCACGGTGTCGAAATTGGACCGCTCCACGGCGGGTACCACACACAGGGCGACGCCCCGATCGCGTGCCTGCTGGCGCACCGCCGCGCGGTCCGGCGCGAACTCCGCGGCGTCCAGGTGGCAATGGGTGTCGATCCAGCGCATGAACGACCTGGACTGGGGTGTCCGCGACCGGGGCTTAGGCTCCCGCCACGGCCAGACGGCCCGACACCAGTTTCAGCTGCCGGCTGCAGCGCGCCGCCAGCGAGGTATCGTGCGTGACCAGCACAAAGGCCGTGCCGTGCACCCGGGCCAGCTCCAACATCAGGTCGAACACGCCGTCGGCGGTGCCGCGGTCCAGGTTACCGGTGGGCTCGTCGGCCAGCACACAATCGGGCCGCGTCACCAGGGCCCGGGCAATGGCGACGCGCTGGCGTTCGCCCCCCGAGAGCTCGGCCGGGCGGTGGTGCATGCGGTCCTGCAGCCCCACACTTGCTAGCATTTTCATAGCTTCATCCCTACATTCTGTGAGGGCTAGGCGCCGAATTGTCAATGGCATGGCGACGTTGTCCAGGGCACTGAACTCGGGCAGCAGGTGGTGGAACTGGTAGACAAAGCCCAGGTGCCGGTTGCGCAGCCGCCCCTGCTCGGCCGCGCCCAGACGGGCCAGGTCTTGCCCATGCAATTCCACCGAGCCGCTGGTCGGCGCGTCCAGCCCGCCCAGCAAATGCAGCAGCGTACTTTTGCCGGAGCCCGAGGCGCCGACGATGGCCAGGGTTTCGCCACGGTGCACCTGTAGGTCCACGCCGTGCAGCACAGTCACGTCCAGCCGCCCTTCCGAGAACCGCTTGGTCAGGCCCTGGGCGCGCAGCACCACGTCGCCCAGCACCGCGTCGCCCACGGGGGTCGGGGTCGCTCGCCCCAGTTCCGCCACCAGACGGTATTGCGCAGCGCCGACGGCAGCGGGAATATTCAGTTCACTCATAGCGCAGGGCCTCCGCCGGGTTGACGCGGCTGGCACGCCAGCTCGGGTACAGGGTTGCCGCAAATGCCAGCACCAGCGCAATCACGGCAATGGGCAGGATGTCGGCTTGCTGCGGATCACTGGGCATGCGGCTGATCAGGTATATGTCCTTGGGCAAAAAGCTGGCCCCCAGGGCATGCTCCAGCGCCGGCACGATGACGTCGATGTTGAAGGCCACGCCCAGGCCCAATGCCAGGCCGGCCAGGGTGCCGATCACGCCGACCATGGCCCCCTGCACGACGAAGATGCCCATGATGCTGCCCGGGCTGGCACCCAGCGTGCGCAGGATGGCGATGTCGGCGCGCTTGTCGGTCACCGTCATCACCAGCGTGCTGACCAGGTTGAAGGCCGCCACCGCGACGATGAGCGTGAGGATGATGAACATCATGCGTTTCTCCACCTGCACCGCGGCAAACCAGGTGCGGTTCTGGCGCGTCCAGTCGCGGATGACGAAGTCGCCGGTCAGCGTACGCGCCAGTTCGTCGGCCACCCGGCGGGCATCGTGCAGGTCGCGCAGCTTCAGGCGAATGCCGGACGGGCCTTCCAGCCGGAAGATCTTGGCGGCATCGTCCACGTGCGCAAATGCCATCGCCGAGTCATATTCAAAGTGGCCGGAATCAAAGGTGCCGACCACGGTCATCTGCTTCAGGCGCGGCATCACGCCGCCGGGGGTGATTTGCCCGCTGGGCGCCACCAGGGTCACGCGGTCGCCGGACCGCACGCCGAGCGCGCGGGCCAGCTCGGAACCCAGCACCACGCCAAAGCCGCCGGGCACCAGTTGCGCCAGCACCGCGGCCTGCGCCCCGCCCACCAGGTCGGTCACGGCCTGCTCCTGGGCCGGGTCTACACCCCGGACCATCACGCCTTTCATGTCTTCGCCCCTCGCCAACAGGGCCTGGGCTGCTATAAAAGGTGCAGCACCTATGACTTCGGGGTTGGCCCGCGCCTGGGTCAGGGTCTGGTTCACATCGGGCAGCGCCTGGCCGCCATTGGCATAGACCTCGATGTGGGACACCACGCCCAGCATGCGGTCACGCACCTCTTTCTGGAACCCGTTCATCACACTCAGTACGATAATGAGCGCTGCCACACCGAGTGCAATACCCAGCATGGAGACGCCTGAAATGAACGAGATAAAGCCGTTTCTGCGGGTCGTTCGCCCGGCCCGGGTGTAGCGCCAACCGATGATCAGCTCGTAAGGAAATTGCATCATCTGCGGATTGTGGCATCCATGCAGGACAATTAGCCCATGCACTTGCTTATTTCCCATGCCGCACCCACGGGCCTTCAGTGCCAGGCCGCCATTGCTGGGCTGGCCCTACCCCATCTGACCGAATTGCTCGGCCTGCTGACCCCAACCGCGCCGCTGTTGGGCTCACCGGACACCCTGACCCCCCTGGCCGAGCGGCTGCGCGCCAACAACCTGGGCCTGCAGGGGGCGGACGGCCTGATTCCCTGGGCCGCCACCGACGCGCAGCAGATGGGGCTGGCAAAAGCCCGCGGCGATGCCGGCTGGGCCTGGATCACGCCCTGCCATCTGAATGTAAAGTCCAACCAGGTCCAGATGGATGACCCGCAGGACCTGAAAATCAGTGCCGCAGACTGCGAAAGCCTGCGCGCGGCCATGAAACGGTATTTCGAGCAGGATGGCATCACCCTGCACCCGCTGACCAACGGCACCTGGCTGGCCTTTGGCGCTGTGTTCAAGGATTTGCCCACGGCATCCCTGGAGCGCGTAGCGGGCGCCAGCATCGACGCCTGGTTGCCCCGGCAAGAGAATGCACGGCTGTTGCGTCGCCTGCAAAACGAGATGCAGATGCTGCTGTACACGCACGCGGTCAACGACGCGCGCAGTGCACGGGGCCTGCCCACGGTCAATGCCTTCTGGGTCAGTGGCACCGGCACGCCAACGACATCTCCCCTGATCACCACCGAGCGCCTGGAAAACGTGGACGCCCTGCGCCACGCCGCGCTGTGCGACGACGCACACAACTGGACGCGCGCCTGGCAGATCCTGGACAGCACCGTGCTGGCTGACCTGCTGGTTCGCGTCAAGGCGGGCAAGTCCGTACAGCTCACGCTGTGCGGCGAACGCATGGCCGTGACACTGGAACTGAAGGAACGCCCCTGGTGGGAGCGGATTCAGCAGCGCTTTTCGACTGCATCACCCCAGCAGCTCCTGCAGACGCTATGAGCCCCAACACCCCCGTCGCTACCGACCACCGCGAACACTCCGTGTCGCCCAACCGCAGAACCCGAACCATGAAAAACCATCTGTCAGTCTCTATGCTCGTGGGCGCCGCATTGCTGGCAAACACCTGGGCACATGCAGGGCCTGGCCCGGCGTCCACGCCAGGCCAGGCACTGAGTGGCACCGTTCTGGAAGTCAAGGACGTCGACAGTTACACCTACCTGCGGCTCAAGACAAAAAATGGTGAAGCCTGGGCGGCTGTCGGAAAAGCGCAGATCAAAAAGGGCGCCACGGTCTCCATTGAGAACACCATGGTGATGACCAATTTCGAGAGCAAAACCCTCAAGAAAACATTCCCGACTATTGTCTTTGGAACACTGCCAGTGAGTGAAAAGGAGACGGCCAGCGCGCACGCGGGCGTGGCCAGGGTGCCGGACAGCACACCGATCCAGGTTTCCAGGGCGACCGGCGCCAACGCCCGTACCGTCGCCGAGATCGTGGCCCAGGGCAAAGACCTCAAAGACAAGCCGGTTGAACTCCACGCCCAGGTCGTCAAGTTCAGCCCTGCCATCATGGGGAAGAACTGGATCCATCTGCGTGACGGCTCGGGCTCCGCGGCCGACGGCTCCAACGATATTCTGGTGACCTCTGCGGGCAAAGCAAAGGTGGGCGACGTCATCACCGTCACCGGCGTGGTGCGGCTCGACAAGGACTTTGGCGCAGGCTACGTTTACAAAGTGCTGATAGAAGATGGCAGCATTCAGCCATAACCCGCTTCACGCCAGCCCAGACCCATGAACATCATTCCCCGTGACATCCCGCCTCGCAGCGTCTGGGTGCTGGAACAGGCCGGCATCCATCCCCTGTTGGCGCGACTGTATGCAGCGCGTGGAGTCACCGGCACCGAAGAGCTTGATGATGCGCTGGCCAAGCTGTTGCCGCCGTCTTCCATGCTGGGGCTTCCCCAAGCCGCGACGCTCCTGGCCGACGCCATTGCCCAGAACAAGCGCCTGTGTATCGTGGCCGACTACGACTGCGATGGCGCCACCGCCTGCGCCGTGGCGCTGCGCGGCCTCAAGCTGCTGGGTGCCCAACACGTGGCCTACATCGTGCCCGACCGCATTGTGGACGGCTATGGCCTGACGGCGCCCATTGCGCAGCGCGTCAAGGACAGTGGCGCCGATGTGCTGATCACCGTGGACAACGGCATTGCCAGCATGGACGGCGTCGCCCACGCGCGCTCCCTGGGCTTGCAGGTGCTGGTCACCGATCACCATTTGCCGGCGGCTGAATTGCCGAATGCGGACGTCATCGTCAACCCGAATCAGCCCGGCTGCGCATTCGCCAGCAAGTCGATCGCCGGTGTCGGCGTGATGTTTTATGTGCTGCTGGCCTTGCGCAGCGAACTGCGGGCGCGCGGCGTGTTTGATGCGTCCACACAGCCCAAGCTGGACGTACTACTACCGCTGGTAGCCCTGGGCACGGTGGCCGACGTCGTCAAGCTCGACGCGAACAACCGCCGCCTCGTAGCCCAAGGGTTAAAACGGGTGCGAGCCCTCGCCATGCCTGCAGGTATTGCTAGTCTTTTTGTAGCATCTGGCCGTTCAGCGGTGGTGGCCACCACGTTTGACTTCGGCTTTGCCCTGGGTCCACGGATCAACGCGGCCGGGCGCTTGAGCGATATGACACTGGGCATTGAATGCCTATTGACCGACGACCCGGCCCGTGCCGATGAACTGGCCAAGACGCTGGACGGCATCAACCGCGAACGGCGCGTGATCGAAGGCGACATGCGCGAACAGGCCATGCTGATCGCGGAGTCCTTGTTTGAAGAAGGCGACGAGCCGCCGCCCGCCATCTGCGTGTTCGACCCCGACTTCCACGAGGGCGTGGTGGGCATTGTGGCCTCGCGCATCAAGGACAAGCTGCACCGCCCGGCCTTTGTGTTTGCCGCCAGTGCCGCGCCCGGCAAGGAGCATGAACTCAAGGGCTCGGGCCGGTCCATCCCGGGCTTCCACCTGCGCGACGCGTTGGACCTGGTGGCCAAGCGCCACCCCGGCGTGCTGCTGCGCTTTGGTGGCCATGCCATGGCTGCGGGCTGCACCATCCACGAGGACGGACTGGATACCTTCGAACAGGGCTTGATTGATGTGGCGCAGGAGTGGCTGGACGCCGCCACGCTGACCCGCCGCCTGGAAACGGATGGCCCGCTGGCACCCGAGTACCGGCGCGTCGACCTGGTGGACACCCTGCACAAGGAAGTCTGGGGCCAGGGCTTTGCGGCGCCCACCTTCAGCGAAGAAGTTGAGGTGCTGTCACAGCGACTGGTCGGCGAAAAACATCTGGCACTCAAGCTCAAACACCAGGGGCAACCGGTAGACGGCATCTGGTTCGGACACACCGAGCCCCTGCCGGCCAGGGTCACCCTGGCCTTCCGGCTGGATGCCGACGAGTGGAACGGTGTGCGGCGGGTGAGGTTTTTAGTGGAAGGCGCGCAATCATGAAACATCACCTGACCATCATTACCGGCGCATCGCGAGGCTTGGGCCTGGCCATGGCTGCACAACGGCTGGCTCCGGGCGCGACGGTGCTGTGCATCTCGCGCCGGGTCAGCGACGAACTGGCACGCCACGCACAGGCCAGCGGGGCCAACCTGGAGCAATGGGCCATGGACCTGGCCGACGGCGCTGCCGCTGCGAGCGCCCTGTCCATATGGTTGCAGGCGGAGGTCCATTCGCCGTGGCTCAGTGCCACGCTGATCAATAACGCGGGGGTCATTCCCGCGCTGGGACCGCTACGGGACGCGCAGTCGGCCGACCTGGCGAACGCCTTGCGGGTCGGGCTGGAGGCGCCCATGCTGCTGAGCGCAGCCTTTCTCGGTACCACGCGCAACTGGAAGATACCGCGCAAAGTCCTCAATATTTCGTCCGGCCTGGGGCGCAGAGCCATGGCATCGTCTGCGGCGTATTGCGCGGCCAAGGCCGGCATGGACCACTTCACCCGCAGCATGGCGCTGGATGAAGCGGGCACCAAGAACGGCGCACTGGTCTGCTCGCTGGCACCTGGCGTCATAGACACCGACATGCAGGTGCAATTGCGCGGCGCCGATGAATCCCTGTTTCCGGATTTGGCCACCTTCAAGGGCTTGCACAGCCAGGGACAACTCAGCAGCGCATCCGACACTGCGGCCAAGGTGCTGGCCTATCTGGCGCGTCCCGACTTTGGCGCGCAGCCCGTCGCGGACATCCGCGACTGAGGCCTCCCGCGCCGTTCAGCGGGTGATGACGACCTTCTGGTACAGACCGCCAAAATAGGTCTGCTTGTCGATCTTGGAGATCTTCACGTCGCTTGGCAGCCAGTCCACAATTTGACCGTTCCACAGGTCCATGGCGAACGGCTCCAGCGTGGTCAGCACCGGCACCATCAGGTAGCGAAACGGGCTCGCCCCCACGGGCTTGTGGTAGTCCACGAAGACCAGCTTGCCACCGGGCTTGGTGACCCGCAGCGCCTCGGCGATGGTTTTGCGGCGGACGTCGGCGGGTTGTTCGTGCAGCAGGAAAAACACCACCACGGCGTCGTGGCTGCCGTCTTCAAAGTGCAGGTCGCTCGAATCTTGCAGCAACGCATTGACGTGCTGGGGTTTGCTCAGCTTGGTCTGCAGGTTCTTGATCTGGATGGGCGCGACATCGATAACGTCCAGACTGCCCTCGGGGCCCAGGCGGCGCACAAGGTGCTCGGTAAAGTCGCCATACACACACGCCACCTGCAGCACCCGGCCGTTGATGACATCGCCCATCTCCTGCAAGGCGGCATCACGCAGTCGCGCAAAATTGCCCCACAGAATGAGGTTGACCAGCCACTGGCGCTCAAAGATGTGAACGGCGCGGGGATGCAGATAGGCCCACCAGTAGGTGTTGTGCAGATACTCGGGAATGACGGCGGGCGTGCGCCCCAGGCTGCCGCTCAGATTCTGCAGTGTGTCACTCTGGGCGACCGCCGCTGTTTGTTTAGGACTCACAAATAGACCTTAAATTCGGAGTAAATAGAGTACGGACAGTCCGGTACCGATTGCTGCCACCACATACACAACCACGGCAACCACCGCATCCTGGCGCAGACCAAAATCATGCAGGGTCACCCGTAGCCTGTGTGCAGCATGCCACAAAAACAGCGTGATGACACCCAGCAAGAATGCTTTGCCCAGCCAATGGGCCGCAAAGGCATGCAGATTGTCATAGCTGAAGAGCGCCGGGGCATGCCCCATGGCCACCATCAGGAACAGCAAGGCGAGTACGGGCGCCAGGAATGCGGCCAGAGTCCCACCGGCAGCAAACAAGCTCCAGAAAATCGGTTTGTTGGATTTGGCCATGGTCAGATCACCCCCGCAAGAAGCAGCACGACCAGCGAGGCCACGACCCAGATGGCGTAGTGCGCACCAATGATGTATTTGCCAGCCAGAAATTCCTCGCCCATCTGCACGGGCAGTGCCTTGGGCGTGACGTTGAACCAGCTGGTGGCGTTGTGGACCGCAAAAATCAGCACCAGCAACAGGCCGAGGACGCTCAGAGGCCCTTGTATTGCGGCAATGAACGACTCATACGCCGCCTGTCCTTTCGACAGGCGCTCAACGGTGCACAGCATCAACAGTGCAAACGCACCGATAAACACGCAGGTCACTTCACGCGACATGTAACGCATGTAACGCGGATGCTTCAGCCACCAGCCCGTCTTGGATACTGGGCGAACAAAGGGTTTGCGACTCATTTTGAACCTCCGGGTAACAGATGTTCCTTGAACCAGTCCAGGGTGCTGGCAACCTTGACTTGTTGCAGCGCACCCGCCGGGTCCACCGCCTTGGGGCAGACCTCGGAGCAGGCGCCGACAAACGAGCACTCCCACACGCCTTCGTTGGTGGCAATCACTTCCTGGCGTTCGTCCCGCCCGCCATCGCGCGAGTCCTGGTTGTAACGGTGTGCCAGGGTGATGGCAGCGGGGCCGAGGAACTTGGGTTGCAGCGCGTATTCGGGGCAGGCGGCGTAGCACAGCATGCAGTTGATGCACATCGAGAACTGCCGGTACTTCATCAGCTGGGCCGGCGTCTGTTTGTACTCGCCTTGTTCGATCGTCTTCTTCTCTTTCGGGATCAGGTAAGGTTTGACGCGTTTGAGCTTGTCGATGAAATCATCGGCTACCGTGACCAGGTCGCGCTCGATCGGAAAGTTGGCCAGCGGCTCGACCCGGATCACCATCCCCACGTAGTCCCGCAGGAACGCGTGGCAGGATAGCTTGGGCTCTCCGTTGACCATCATGCCGCAGCTGCCGCACACGGCCATGTGGCAGGACCATCGGTAGGCCAGCGTGGGATCAATGCTCTCTTTGACGGCATTGAGCGCGTCCAGCACCACCCACTCCTCCGGGCACATGACTTCGTATTTCTGGAAGTGCGGTTCGGTGTCTTTTTCAGGGTCATAGCGCAGCACTTCCAGCTGGACCAGACGCTGTTTGAGCTGTGTCATTTGTGGTCTCCCGAATAGTCGCGCACACCGGGTGGAGACTTGGTGATCACCACATCGAGGTAGGCAATGCGCGCCGTGTCCTGACCCTGGTAGTAGGCCATGCTGTGGCGCAAAAAGTTTTGGTCATCACGCTCTACAAAGTCCAAGCGTTGGTGGGCACCACGAGACTCCTTACGAGCCAAAGCACCCACGGTCAAAGCCGATGCGCAATCGAGCATGGAGCCCAATTCCAGCACCTGGAACAGGTCGGTGTTGAACACATTGCTCTTGTCGTGCAACACGACCTTGTTGTAGCGCTGGCGCAACTCGACAATCTTGGCAACCGCTTCCTGCAGCCCCTCTTCCGTGCGGTAAAGGCCACAGTTCTTCTCCATGGTGTCCATCATCTCCTTGCGCAGGCCCGACATGGACTCATTGCCGTCGGTACGCAGGAAGAGTTCGCGGATGCGAGCCTGTGAGGCATCGGCCTGCGCCTTCAGCGCTGCCTTATTGGCGGGCCCCACCGTTTTGATGTGCGCGATGGCCGACAGGGCGGCGGCCTTGCCAAACACCAGCAATTCGGTCAGCGAGTTCGAGCCCAACCGGTTGGCACCGTTCAAGCTCACGCAGGCGCATTCACCGGCCGCAAACAGCCCGGGCAGCTCGGTGGCAGCCTTGGTATTGGTAGAGATACCACCCATCATGTAGTGCACCACCGGGCGAATCGGCACCGGGTCTTTGACGATGTCCACGCCCAGGTAGGCAATGGCCAGTTCACGCACCAATGGCAGGCGCTCGTCGATGTATTTTTCGCCCAGATGGCGCATGTCCAGCAGCACGCATTCGCCCCACGGCGTGGTGACCGTGTTGCCCTTTTGTACCTCATGCCAATAGGCCTGGCTCACGCGGTCCCGCGGGCCCAGTTCCATGGTCTTGAGTTGCGGCTTGCCCAGCGGCGTCTCGGGGCCCATGCCGTAGTCCTGCAGGTAACGGCGGCCATTCTTGTTGAGCATGACACCGCCTTCACCGCGGCAGGCCTCGGTCAACAGGCTGCCAGTATTGGGCAGACCCGTGGGGTGGTACTGCACAAACTCCATGTCCTTCAGCGGCACCCCCGCCCGGTAGGCCAAGGCCATGCCGTCGCCGGTCTTGATGGCACCGTTGGTGGTGAACGGAAACATGCGCCCTGCCCCACCGCCGCAAATGATCACCGACTTGGCGTTGAACTGCTTGATCATGCCGCTCTTCATTTCCATGGCGGTCAGGCCCTGGCAGCGTCCTTCATCGACCAGCAGGTCCAGCGCGAAATATTCGTCGTACCGGGTGATGGTCGGAAACTGCAACGTGGTCTGGAACAGTGTGTGCAGGATGTGAAAGCCCGACTTGTCCGCTGCAAACCAGGTTCGCTGCTTCTTCATGCCACCGAACGGTCGGACCGCCACGGAGCCGTCTTCTTCACGATTCCAGGGGCAGCCCCAGTGCTCCAGTTGTAGCAACTCTTTCGGCGCTTCGTTGACAAAGTATTCGACACAGTCCTGGTCGGACAACCAGTCTCCACCGCCCACTGTGTCGTCAAAGTGCAGGGCCAAGCTGTCGTCTTTCTTGATCACACCCGCCGCCCCGCCCTCGGCCGCGCAGGTGTGGCTGCGCATGGGATAGACCTTGGAGATCAGCGCGATCTTCAGCGCGGGGTCCGTCTGGGCCAATGCAATGGCGGCCCGCAACCCGGCTCCGCCCGCGCCAACAATGGCGACATCTGCTTCTACGATTTCCATGTCTTCCTTTCCATCACCGAGGTGATGTCCATTTCGAAAATCTGCTCCCCACAAGCCTTTACAGGCTGGTGAAGAAGCCAATGCCAACCAGTGTCAACAGGGTCAGACCGGTCGCAATCAGCGAGAAGCCCAACACCTTGGAGGCGGCCATCTTGCCGGGCGATGGGGCATCCACCAGACGGCTTTCGAGCTCACCGCTGTCGACCAGGCGCTGGTACTCCAGCGGGTGCTCGTGCTTGAACTCTTCCAGCGAGAAGGTGCCGGTGAACATCACCACTTCCAGCGGGAACTTGTCAGGACGGAAGTGGTTGTTGAAGAAGTGCACGGTGAACAGGAACACCACTGCCAGGAACGCTTCTTCACCGTGGAAAATGGCCGCCACGTTGAACACCCAGCCCGGCAGGAAGGCGCCGAACACATTGGGCAGCCACATCACCAGGCCGCTGACGCCAATGATGGTGACACCCCAGAACGGTGCCCAATAGTCAAACTTCTCCCAGTAGGTCCAGCGGTCAAACTGCGGACGGGGGCCTTTGCCGAAGAACCACTTGAACATGCCCAGCATGTCGGCCGCATCCTTCAGGTTCGGAATCATGGAGTTAGGTCCAAAGAACTTGAAGTTCTTCCAGTCACGAATGATGCCGTAGCCCATGTAGAAGATGTGCCAGAAGAACACGGCCGCAAAGATCACCGCGTTGACCCGGTGGATCATGCCGGCAATGTGCGGGCCACCCAAAGCAGACATGATGGCCGATGCCCAGGGCGCATCCGGGTAGAACAGCGGCATGCCAGTCAGCGTCAGGATCATCAGACTCAAGGCGAACGTGATGTGGGCCAGACGCCAGATCGGACTGAAGCGCTGAATGTGCTTGCCTGCATGCTTGGCAACCAAGTCGTCAGCCTTGATGTGGGGTTTGTTGCGGTTCAGTTGGCGCTCTTTCCACTCGCGGTAGAACCACAGCAGGGTGTGCAACCAGAAGAAGGCAAAGGTACCCACCAGCAACTGCACCATGATCTGGAAGGCAATCCAGATCTCGGGGTAGCGCTTGAAATCGCCATGGTGGCCGTGCGGCTGGAAGGAGGCAAAGCCAGCGGGGGCCTTGGCCAAATCCTTCTTGCCACTGTGGCAGGTCTCGCAGGTCTTCATGCGGTTGTCAGCATGGACCTTGGATTTGGGGTCATCCGCCTTCAGGATATCGTGGCTGCCATGGCAGTTGTAGCACTTGGCGGTATAGGCATAGCCGAGCGTGCTGATCTGCCCGTGGTAGGTGGCTTTGTACGAGGCGAAGTTGGCTTCATGGCAGGTACCGCACTGGGCCGAAATAGCCACCTTGAACGGGTCGCCCGAGGTGTTGCTCACCGCATGGGAGCTGTGGCAATCGGTACACACCGCTGATTTCGGGTTGTGCTTCTCGATCACTTCTTTGCCGTGGATGGATTCGGTGTAGGCTTCAAGCTGGTCGGTGTGGCAGTTCTCCCCGCAATTGGCAGAGATGCCCAGGCGCCAGGCCGCACGTTCTGGTGAGTTGGCCGCCGGAACATTGAAGCTGTGCGTATCGTGGCAGTTGTCACACGATGCATTGGGCTTGGTTTTGTCGTCGGTATTGGGACGCGCATGGAACGACTTCTTGTACAGGTCGATGTTCTGCACCACCACCCCCAAGCGTGGTTTGTCGGCGGTCTTGCCGTCTTTTTGGGCCTTGTCCCACAGATCCTGATGGCAACCGGCACAGTCAACTTTCTTCAAGGGCTGGGTGGTATTTTTCTGGTGTGCATTGGCCGTCGCCGCGTTGTCCGTGATGTCGGTGTGGCATGCCACGCATTGCATCTTGGCGTGCACGCCCTTGGCAAATGGCTCGGGCGCGACGTTCAACAAAGCACGCGGCTTGCCTTCGGCACCGGGCACTTCGAGCTTGCCTTTTTTGCCGTCATGGCAGGTCAGGCACGTCGCATTGTCCAAGACCACGGGCGCCGCGATGACCACGGGCTCTGGTGCCGCTTGGGTGGCGGCCATTGCCGCCGGTGCCAGACAGGCTGCCAGCAGCCACGACATCACCAAACGCAGGGAAGTTGATTGAGTTCGCATGGACGGTTTTCCCAAAAAAAAACGCAACCTCATTGTTGCGCTTTAAACTGAACAGACTCGCATTCAAGCCAATATTTTTGATATACATCAAGCAATTTCTGCTGACCCGCAGACAGGGCCCTCACCCTGTCCGCGTAAACCCGCATCAGAATTTGTAGATGTATGAGGCACCGATGAAGGTGACCGTTTGTTCGGGGCTCATCTTCACGGTCGTGTTGTCACCGTACACAAATGACACACCGTTGTTGACCCAGCTCCATTCGTCCATCGTGGCACGCTGGTACACCATGCTGACCCGGATGTCAGACTTTTTGTCCAGCGCATATTTGCCGAACAGGTTCAACGTGTTGCTGGTGTACTTGACATCTGGCAAGCCGATGGTTGCCTGCGCCACATTGTTCACAGCCGGCGCAACCTGCGTGATATTGGGCAACGTGCCTGCGGTGGTGGGTGAGGCCAGCAAGCCGTAGCTGGTGGTATCACGCAGCAGGGTCAACTGGGCACCCACTTCGAGCTTGCTCGTAGCCTTGCCAACCACGCCCAACCCAAAGCTCTCGGTTGGCGAGGTCAGGTCAGCCATGTAACCGGTGCTGTGGTTCACCATCAGGTTCTGGGAGCCGGTGGATGCATAGGCATTGACCTTCCAGTTGTCAGACACCACATAGCTGGCGTCCAGGCTGGCCAGCTTGGTACTGGACTCGCGCCAGCCCTTGCCCAGGGCGACTGCGTTAAACGGCATGGAATTCTTATCCGAGCCATTTTCCAGAATCACCTGTACTTCCATCTGCTCGGTGGGCGTCCAGCTGGCGGAGACTTTGACCTTGGTGCGGTCCACGTCGGCCATGTTCATCGGGAATGCATTGCCCGCACTCAGTGCCAGAAACTGTCCGGCGGGGCCCGTCATACCGTAACCCAAGCCAGCCGCCACAAACGCAGCACTGTTGCTCAGGCTGGTCCAGTCATTGCCCACCCGCTTGCTGTTGGTGTAGCCAATGGAGCCGCTGAACGATTCGGCCAGATTGCTGCGCAACTCCAGGCGATAACCAGTCTCGGTATTTTTGGAGCGCACGGCACCAATACCGGCCAACTCTTCCTCGGTAATGGAGAGCGGTACGGGACGGTCCACCATGTTGTAGTCCAGACCCAAAGTGCCTCGCACCCCAGGAACGAACTGATAGTTTGCATCGACCTTGCCAACGATTCTGGTCGAATCGACGTGGTAGTTGTACCAGTAGCGATTGACCTGCGAAGGGTTTGCCACCGATGGCACCGCCACTGCGGGAACCTTGGCACCACCTTCAATGTTGTACAGCACTTCCGGAGTCAGGTCTTCCTTACGCTCGTACTTCACATTCGCCAGAACACCAAATTGCGGAGTGATCTTCGAATTGAGGCCCAATTGCGCCACCCGGGTGTCGACCACGCCGTTGAGGCTGCTGATTCCAGCTGGAGCCCCCGTGAAGCCGGCAGACGCAAAGTTTTCATCCTGGGTTGCACGCGTGTAGGCATACTTGAACGTGCCGTTCGTGGACGGTGTGAACCGGTAGCTACCAGATACATAAAACTGCTGCGCCTGGTTGTCAGCGCCCAGAGCCACTGGCAACTGCATAACGTTTTGCAGGCTCAAGCCGCCGCCAGCAATGACCGTGGCAGCCACGGCGGGCGCCAGATTGATGGGAGTGCCCAACGGGTTGTTGAGCTGGCCGGGCACTGTGGCGCGGATGCTGCCGTTGGCATTGGTGTAGTACGAGCCGTAATACCCACCTGAAACCGTGAGGTTCTTGTCGTGGTAGTTGAGCTTGGCCTCGACCTGCTTGGTAGTCGAGTCAATCGGCTCGGGCAGCATCAGGAAGGCCCAGGTCTGGTTGGTGGCCGTTTGAACATTGTTGCACACGTAGTTGGCGCAGGCATAGCCTGTTCCAAACAGGCGCGCGCCGGTCTTGTTCTCGTTCTTGAAGCTGAGTTCCAGCTGCAGCGATTTGGAGAACCATTTCTCCATCGACAGCCCCATGCCCTCGCGCTTGGCGCTCAAGTCCATATCGACACCCGTGCCGGGTGTGGCCAGCCGCACCACAGTGGGTGTGGCGGTGCCCGCACCGACCAGACCGGTGTTGATGGTACGGATTTCCCGGTGCACCAGACCCGAATACTCGGCACCAATCTTCCAGTCGCCCTGCTTTTCGTATGAGAACGACAGATCTCGGCTGTCCAGGCCCAGGTTGTTGCCCTTCAAGTAGAGCGCGGTGCCACTCGCGTCGTCGCGGGTCTTGATGTCCACGTCGAGCTGCAACGTGGTGCTATCCGGACGCAAGCCGTTGTACTGGCCAAAGATGGAGCGCCCGCTAGAGTCAGCACTGGCGTTGCCAACGCCCACGCTGATGGAACTGGAAGGACGGGTCAGCAGCGCGATCTCGGCTTCGTCCGCAAATGCGGGGGCGTAGGCTGCAATGACCGCCAGAGCCAGCAAAGACTTGCTGAAACTGAACTGATTGTTAAGCGATTTCATGATACTCAACCTTTCTCAACGGAAGTTGAACTGGGGTGTTGGATTGACGGTCGACGGGTTGTTGGTGCCGTGCACTTGCGTGTGGCAGTTCATGCAACTCCGACCTTGCGTCAGATTGGTTGTGCTCTTGCCCGACTGGGTCGCGCTGTTCTGCAGAGCTGGTGTCTGTTTGCCCAGCAACTGGGGAATGAAGCCGCCATGCGGGGTGTGGCACTGGTGGCACAACATCGGTGCGCGGACCTTCAACAAATTCTCGGCCACGGTGCCGTGGGGGTTGTGGCAGTTGGAGCAGTCGTCGCTCACGGGCTCATGGTTGTGCACGAACGGGCCGCGTTTTTCCATGTGGCAGGTGTAGCAAGTCTCGACCACGCTGTCGCGTTTCATCAGCTTGGGACCGACCGAGCCATGCGAATTGTGGCAATCCGAGCAGGCAACCTTGCCTTCCATGATGGGGTGGTGCGATGGTTTGTTGACCTGGGCACGCTGCTCCTTGTGGCAGGCAAAGCAGACTTCAGGCTGGGTTTTCTTGTCGCGCACGTTGTCGTGGGCGGTGTGAATCTTGTGGCACGAACTGCAAGCCACATCCTTGGCCTGGTGGGCGCTACCTTCCCAATGGGAACGCTTGGCATCGCCCTGGTGGCAGCTCATGCAGGCTGCGTTCTTGGCTTCAGCCGTGGTCTTGGATCGCTTGTCAAAAGAACTGTCTGGCTTGGGCGGTTTGTCTTTGCCTTTGTATTCCACGTGCAACTTGCTTTCACCATGGCAGTTGGTGCAGGTGGGGTTGCGACCGTCGGCCTGGACACCGTGACGGGTCTTGCCAATGGCGAGCACGGAAGGACGCAAGTCAAGCATGGTGGGCTTGGCATCGTCAGCTTCATCATGACAACCGGTGCACTTGGCGTCACCCTTCAGCAGTAGATCCTTGGCGTCCGCCGCGTGAGCGGCTGACATGCCCCCAAGGGCCAAAACGCACCAGATCGAAGCGATCTGGGCAAAGCGTAAGAATTTCATTGCAATGCCTCCGGTTGAACAAAAAAGAAAAGGGGGTGGCCTAAGGCCGGAATCGCGTGGAACAGAGGGGCGACACTCAAGAATTCGGCGAATGAAAGGTTTTTCATGGGGAATCGTGAGTTGATGAATCAGTCGCTAGGGTCTGTCTTAGGGTCGCCGTTGCATTTTCAGCCCCACATTTGACAAGGTCAATGTTTACAAACGGTTTACCTCGGCTTTACCGTTGCTTGTTTGGCGTTGATCTGAGTAAGCCGCTCAACTTTTGCTTGCAATCGAAATTAATTCAGATTAAGGAAGCCTTCAAAAAGGCCCTATAGGACCTCATATCTGTTCCAGAGACCGCCCACATGCCATGGCATCTTTGGGAAAAGCCCACAAAGCGGGCTCGATTGATTTAAATCAAGTGCGCCCAAATTTGATGACTTGACGCCGCGAAAGGCAAAAAAAACCCGCCTGTCAGGCGGGTTGGGTAGCTGCTGTCCAATTAATGCGACAGTATCCAGTCGGCAAGATTTTTCAATTGCGCCATGTCTTTGGTGTCGATGACCTTGTGCTCTTCTTCCGTACCATCCTCCAGCTTGACCTTGGGGCCTGTGGTCATGTTCTTGATGGCCTTTTCTTGCCCGTCAGCCTTGCCCTTGTATTTTTCAGAGATCTTCTTCAAAGAAGGGCCCTTCTTGGACTTGTCGGGTGCGTGGCATTTGAAGCAGTCGTTTTTCTTGGCCAGCGCCTTGGCTGCGTCTTCATCCACCGCCGCATGGGCGGGGACTATTGCCAGCAATGAAAAAGTCGCGGCGGCTACTGCGGTAACGAGAGAGAGGTGTTTCATGGTGTGCTTTTCTCCAGAATGAAAAAACATGGGAAATGGACTGGTGTGCCATGCAATTCTGCACGCGCCCTGCTCCGGGCGCAACGCCATCCCCACAAGCTCAATTGACATAGATCAATCTATTCGATGCTGACGGGTCGACAATCCAACTGACGGGCATGCCATGCTAAATTGCACAGCGCCGTGTCAGGCCCCTGTACAGAAGCCGACCGACACTTTCGCATTCCCCTTACTACCATCTCAGGAGCCCCTATGACCCGTGAAGTTGTTGTTGTCAGCGCCGTGCGCACCGCTATCGGAACTTTTGGCGGCAGCCTGAAGGACATTCCCCCCACCGATCTGGCCGCCCAGGTTGTCCGCGAATCGCTGGCGCGTGCGCAGGTGGAAGGCAAGGACGTGGGCCATGTGGTTTTTGGCCATGTGGTCAATACGGAGCCCAAGGACATGTACCTGTCCCGCGTGGCGGCCATCAACGGGGGTTGTGCCGAAGCCACACCCGCGTTCAACGTGAATCGCCTCTGCGGCTCTGGCTTGCAAGCCATTGTGTCGGCCAGCCAAAGCATCTTGCTGGGCGACACCGACGTGGCGATTGGCGGCGGTGCCGAGAATATGAGCCGCGGACCGTTCGCCAGCCTGAACATGCGCTGGGGTGCCCGCATGGGCGACACCAAGATGGTGGACATGGTGATCGGCGCCCTGCACGACCCGTTCCACACCATCCATATGGGCGTGACGGCGGAAAACATCGCTGCCAAATGGGGTATCACCCGCGAAGTGCAGGACGCACTGGCGGTCGAAAGCCACAACCGCGCGCAGCGCGCCACCGAAGCAGGCTATTTCAAGGAACAGATCATGCCGGTTCTGCTCAAGAGCAAGAAAGGCGACGTGGCCTACGCGCTGGATGAGCACTTCCGTTCCAACTGCAGCATGGCTGACATGGCCAAGCTCAAACCCGCTTTCCTGAAGGAAAACGGCACGGTGACCGCCGGCAATGCCTCCGGCATTAACGACGCGGCGGCAGCGGTGGTCCTGATGGAAGCCGGTGCCGCCAAAGCCCGTGGTGCCAAACCCCTGGCGCGCCTGGTCGCCTACGCCCACGCCGGTGTAGACCCCAAATACATGGGCATTGGTCCGGTTCCCGCCACCCAACTGGCGCTCAAAAAGGCCGGTCTGACCGTCAACGACCTGGATGTGATTGAGGCCAACGAAGCCTTTGCTGCCCAAGCCTGCGCCGTGACCCGCGACCTGGGACTGGACCCGGCCAAGGTCAACCCCAATGGTTCGGGCATTTCGCTGGGCCATCCCATCGGTGCCACCGGCGCGCTGATCACGGTCAAGGCGCTGTACGAGCTGCAGCGCATCCAGGGTCGCTATGCACTGGTGACCATGTGTATCGGCGGCGGCCAGGGCATTGCCGCAATCTTTGAGCGCATGTAAGCGGCAACTGCGGAGACCGATTTGCTACCCGCCTATATCACCCACGCCGACTGTGCCCGCCACGAAATGGGGCCTCACCATCCGGAGTGTCCCGAGCGACTGGGTGCCATCAACGACCTGCTGCTGGTCAAGGGGCTGCTGGATTACATGCACCCCTATGACGCGCCGCTGGCCACACCCGAGCAATTGGCCCATGCACATTCATCCCTGTATGTGGCCGAGTTGATGGATGCATCGCCCGCCGAGGGCTACCACCGTGTGGACCCCGACACCGAGATGAATCCGTTCACCGTGCGCGCAGCCCTGCGGGCGGCCGGTGCGGTGGTTCAGGCCACGGACCTTGTAGTCGCGGGTGAAGCACCCACGGCATTCTGCTGCGTACGTCCGCCGGGCCACCATGCCGAACGGGGCGCAGCCATGGGATTTTGCTTCTTCAACAACATTGCCGTGGGCATACGCCACGCACTCACCGTACACGGCGTGCAGCGGGTTGCGCTGATTGACTTTGACGTGCACCACGGCAATGGCAGTGAAGACATTTTCCGGGGCGATGACAGGGTACTGATGTGCTCCATTTTCGAGCAAGGCATTTACCCGTTTTCCGGCGACAACGCGACCGGTCCCAACATGGTCAACGTCGGGCTGCCGTCACGCTCGGGTAGCGACAAGTTCCGCGAGGCAGTCCGTAACCAGTGGCTTCCTGCCCTGGACGCATTTGCACCGGAATTGATCTACATCTCGGCCGGTTTTGACGGACACCGTGAAGACGACATGGGCAATCTGGGGCTGGTCGAAGCAGACTACGAATGGGTCACGCAACAGCTCATGGCTGTGGCCCAGCGCCACTGCCAGGGCCGCGTTATTTCCTGCCTGGAAGGCGGCTACGTGCTCAGCCCGCTGGCCCGCAGCGTTGCGGCACACGTCAAGGTGCTGATCGGCGCCGACTAAGAACCCCCTATGGACAAACACTACCTCACCCCCCTCTTTACGCCGGATTCGGTTGTCGTCTTTGCGGGTCGCGCAGACGGCCCGGACGCACAAACGCCACAGGCCATGGCGCTGCTGGACGCATTGCGTGCCCAGCGCTTCACCGGCACACTGACGTTTCTGGACATCCAGACCAGTGGCACCCTGGCAGACCTTGCGCAGGCACGTGCAGATTTGGCCATCATCGCCCTGCCGCCCAAGGACGTGGCCCCGGCACTGGAGTTGGCGGGCCGCATGGCGTGCCGGGCGGCATTGATCATCTCCAGCGGGATTGCAGGTGAACAGTCCGCAGAACTGAAGAAAATTGCGCGTCGCGAGGGCATTCATCTGCTGGGGCCCAATTCGCTGGGTTTCCAGCGCCCCTTGTTGCAGCTCAACGCCAGCGCAGCCGGCCCCCTGGCCAACCCCGGGTCGCTGGCGCTGGTATCCCAATCGGGTGCTTTGACATCTTCCATGCTGGATTGGGCCAGCAGCAACGGCGTGGGGTTCTCATCGGTTGTATCGCTGGGACCACACACCTCGGTGGACATCGCGCAGGTACTCGACTTCCTGGCCAACGACGGACAGACCCACAGCATCGTCGTTTACCTGGAGGGCATCTCCAGCGCACGGCGTTTCATGAGCGCGCTGCGCTCCGCCGCCAACGCCAAGCCAGTAGTGGTCCTCAAGGCCGGCCGCAAACCGGCGGGCAACGAGGCGGCCCAGACCCACAGCGGTGCCATTGTGGGCAGTGACGACGTGTTTGACGCCGCGCTGCGGCGCGCAGGGGCTGTCAGGGTGCGCTCTTTTGTGGCACTTTTTTCTGCCGCCAAATGCCTGGCATCGCGCTACCGCCCCGTGGGCAAGCGCCTCGCCATCGTGACCAACGGCGGAGGCCCCGGCGTGCTGGCAGCCGATTGGGTGAACGAAATCTCGTTGCAACTGGGCAAGCTGTCTGCTGAATCGGTTGCTGCACTGAAACCCGTTTTGCCGCCTTTGGCGTCGCTCACCGACCTGATAGACCTGACCGAAGAAGCCGAGCCCGAACACTTCAGGGTCGCCATTGCTACGGCCGAAAAAGACCGCCAGATCGACGGTGTCCTGGCCATTTACTCTCCCAAAGCCGGCGGCGATGCAGCAGCGGTGGCAACCGCGCTGGCGGACGTCAAGCGCAGCATCGGCAAACCGCTGTTGTCGTGCTGGATGGGTGACGCATCGGTGGGTGCTGCGCGCAGCATTCTCAAAGAGGCCGCCATTCCCAGTTTTCGCACGCCGGAGGCGGCCGTGGGCGCCTTTGGCAATCTGGCTGCGTTCTACCAGAACCAGCTGCTGTTGCAACAGACACCGCCGCCGCTGTCCACCTTGAACAAGCCCGATATCGAAGGCGCACGCCTGGTGATTGAAAGCGTGCTGGCCGAGCGGCGCAAAGTGTTGACCGAAATGGAATCCAAGGCGTTGCTGTCAGCCTTCCATATTCCGGTAACCACCACCGTGCTGGCCCGCAACGCCAACGAGGCCATGATGATTGCCACGCAACTGGGCTTTCCGGTCGCGCTCAAAATCGATTCGCCCGACATTAGCCACAAATCTGACGTGCAGGGTGTGGCGCTCAACATCGTCAATGCCACGGGAGTGCGGGATGCCTATAACGACATGGTGCAGACCGTGGCCCGTCTACAGCCCAAAGCCCGCATCAATGGTGTCACGGTGCAGAACATGGCCAGCGCCAAACGCGGCCGCGAGATCTACGTCGGGCTGGTCACCGACGACCCCTTTGGTCCCGTGATCGCCTTTGGTGCCGGTGGCACCATGATCGAACTCATCAACGACCGGGCGATGGAATTGCCTCCGCTCAACCAGTTCCTGGCACGTCGCCTGATCGAACGCTCGCGGGTATCGGAAACACTGGGCGACTGGCGCGGCAACGCCGCAGTCAACATGGATGCGCTGGAGCAGGTGCTGCTGCGCGTATCCGAAATGGTCTGCGAATTGCCACAACTGCGCGAGATGGACATCAACCCCTTCATCGTGGACGAGCATGGCGCCGTTGCCGTGGATGCGCGCATCGTGATTGACCACGCGTCGCAGACATCCCCCGGTGGTACCAACAGCTACAGCCACCTGGCCATCCTGCCCTACCCGGCGCGCTTTTCACAAGTGTGGCCCATGGCGGGCGGTGGAGAGTACACGGTACGTCCGATACGGCCCGACGATGCGCAGATGTTGCAAGACCTCATGCAACACCTGTCACCGGAGAGTCGCTATTTCCGCTTCGTGTCGTCGATCACCGAGCTCCCCCCTACGATGCTGGCCCGCTTCACGCTGATCGACTACGACCGCGAGATGGCGCTGGTCGCCGTATTCAAGGAACGCACGGCGGGCACGGACGGCGAGTTCACGGAAACGGAGCGCATAGTGGGCGTGTCGCGCTACATCACCAACCCCGACCAGTCCAGTTGCGAGTTTGCGCTGGTGGTGGCGGACGACTTCAGTGGCAAGGGCCTGGGGTCGCGCCTGATGCTCAGCATCATGGACGTGGCCCGCGAAAGAGGCTTGACCGAGATGGATGGCCTGGTGCTGGCCAACAACCCGGGCATGCTCAAACTGATGCGCAGCCTGGGCTTCTCGGTGAAGACCTTTGCCGAGGACGCGGATTTCAAACTTGTCACCCACGCACTGTGATCGGTGCACACCACTTATTCGAATCTGGAGAGAAACATGCCTGCACTGCAATGGTCTGAGGACTTTGTATTGGACCTGGCCCCCATGGACACCACCCACCAGGAATTTGTAGAGCTTCTGGCGACGGTCGAGGATGCGAGTGACGGCGCCCTGATGCACGCCTGGCAAGAACTGGTGGAGCATACCGATGACCATTTCAGCCGGGAAGACCGCTGGATGGTCGACACCCGTTTTTCCAGCAGCAACTGCCACACCATGCAGCACCGGATCGTGTTGCAGGTCATGCAGCAGGGATTGGCGGGCGGGCGCGAGGGCGATCTGGCCATGGTGCGCCAAATGGCGAAGGAACTGGCCATATGGTTTCCGCAACACGCCCAGGCCATGGACGCGGCGCTGGCGGCCCACTTGCACCGCGTGGGCTATGACCCGGTGACCGGGGCTATTCACACGCCGCAAGCCTTGCCGCTGGCTGAAATCCATGGCTGCGCGGGCGACAGTTGCTCGGACGTGCAAGCCCCGGCCGAAAGCGCCGAAACCTGCGCCTAGCCGTCAGGGCCCCCTAGCCGCCCACGATCTGGTTGCGCCCCTGGTGCTTGGCCTGGTACAGGGCTTCATCGGCCTGCTTGATCAGCGCGGGCGCGCTGACACCCGGGGCCAGTTGCGCAATGCCGCAGGAAAATGTGCAGGCAAACGAGCCGCCTTTCACCGGATGGTGAAACTGTGAAAAATCGATGCGGATACGGTCCAGCAACTGGCGCGCCCAGTCCGCTTCGGCCTGCGGCAGGATGACCAGGAACTCTTCTCCGCCATAGCGTCCCACGGCATCGGTCTTGCGTACCCGCTGCTTGAGCAGCCAGGCCACGCTGCGGATCACCTGGTCTCCCATGGGATGACCATAGGTGTCGTTGACCTTTTTGAAGTGGTCGATATCAATCATGGCCACGCACAAGGGCGTGCGATCCGCAATCGCTGCGTTGACGGCCGACTCGACGCGCTGCTTGGATGTGATGTGGTTGAGCAGACCCGTGAGGCTGTCCAGAAACATGGAGCGCCGCAACAGGCGGTAGCGGTCGATCTTGCTCTTGACCACCGCGTTCAGAATCACGGGGTTGAAGGGCTTGGTCAAGAAGTGGTCGCCGCCCAGGCGCAAGGCGTCGACCTGCAAAGCGATGCTGGTGTCCGCCGACAGATACACCACCGGCGTTGACAAAAACTCCTCATGCTGGCGGATCACCCGCGTCACCTCGACACCGGTGCAGCCCGGCATGTACATGTCCATCAGGACCAGATCGGGCTGAAATTTAACCAGCGCCGTCAATACCTCTTGTGGCTGGGATATGGCCATGGATTCAACACCGGAATATTTCAGCGTGCGCTGAATCAGCGTACTCGCGGTCTTGGAATCTTCCACCACCAGTACCCGATAGGGCGGCTCTTCTTCCGTTCCGCAAAGCTTCACGATGCGGGCCATCACGACCGACTGTGCGGTGCCTGCCGGAAAGCAAAAGTCACACCCTCCCCGCAAGGCCAGCTTGAGGGCATCAAAATCCGCTGGAAGGCTCAGGCCGATGATGCTGCTGGCGGGGAAACTGCCCCGCAACGCCTGCACGCGCACAATGAAAGCCGTGGACTCCAGCCCGTGGGAGTCGACCAGCACGATGGTGGGGTCCTGTGCGGCTTTCCGGTCATGGTGCGGATCACACACTTCAACCTGGATATTGAAGTAGCGCGCCTGCGTGACCACCTCACTCCAGCGGTCCGGGACCGTGGTGAGCAACCAGATTTTGCGCACCGGCAGCAACTCGTTGACGACGTCATTGTCCTTGTGCAAACGCCGCCCGGGATTGGGGTCGCTGTTGTCTTCGAGAAAGGCCGTGATGCGCTGGCTGAACTCGATAATCTGTGCATCCAGATCGACCATGGGCGTGTCGGGCACGGGGTCGCTATTCCACCGGTCAAACTGCGACAGTACCTGCTGTTCGACGGCCCGTGCCATCTGGTGCAGGCCCGGCAGACCTTTGGCGTCCAGGAATTCGGTAAAGCTGGAAACGGCCACTGCGAACTCGACAAAGCCGTCAACGCCGGGGTGGTCTTTGCACAATTGCCACTTGGAGAGAAACTCGTCGCCCTTTTTCTTGAGCTCGACGGGTGAACAGGTCATGGGGCTCCTCTGGACCGGTTAGTCCGGTTCTGCAGACATTCTAGACCGCGCCATCGTCCTGAAAACCACGCGCGCGCAAAGTGACAACCAGCGTATCGCGGTGCCCGCTCGCCCCCATCGGCTGGATGGGTGTGGACTCGTGGATGACGCGCGCATCGTCCAGCAGCAACAGCGACCAGGGCTGCGTCAACGTGAAGCGCTGCCCGTCGGGGCCCGCTGCGTCAAACACCCGGGTTTCACCACCCTTGACGGCCTGGCGATCCACCAGGAACACGGCCACCAGATCGACGCCGTCGCGGTGGGCGCCTTCGGGTGTCGGGCGGCCGATGCCATCGGTCGTGTCGATGCGAAACTGGTGGGCTTCCACATACCAGTCCTGCGCACCCTTCAGCTGTGAACACAGTGTGCCCAATGCCTGCAATAGCCTGTTCCACGCGGGTTGCGTCGCCGTGGCGGGCGCGACCGGTTCAAACCAGCGCTGCATGCCGCCGTGCAGGGCGTTGTACTCCAGCGGCTGCCAATGGGCGCGGTGGGCCACAGGCTCCACGGAGTCGCTATGCACCACATAGCTGGCATGGCGGCGCCGGCGGTAGCGGCCGCCGTCTTTCAGGTACAAGTCGGGCGGCAAATCATTCCAGCTGGGAAGCAGGGTCTGGAGATCTGCCAGGTCAATGTGCGACAGCGTGGATACGGCCTGTGCATCCAGCACGGCGTAGCCCCGTTGCTGCAGGGTGGGAATCACATCGGCGGGCGCCACACAAGGCGGCAAAAAACTGTTGGTCGTCATCCCAATAGCTTAATGCAGCGCGTCGGCACTATAGGGCTTTGCGCCCCAGCAGCCCGCCGATGCGGCGCACCAGCCATTTGGGTGTGCCGCGCGACGCAATCATGGCCGCCTGGTTGATGACACCGGGCACGCAAATGGCGTCGCCCTTCATGGTCGCGGCAAAGGCCATATCGGCCACATCCTGCACCTCGCCGACCAAAAAACCCGGCAACTGGCCGAGCTTGTCGTTGGCGCCGGCTGCTTGCGTCAGCATATTGGTCGCCGTGATGCCCGGGCACAGCGCGGTGACCGTGACACCGGTGCCGCGCAACTCCTCGGCCAGCGACTCGGACAGCGACAGCACATAGGCCTTGCTGGCCGCATAGCTGGCCAGCGTGGGCACCGGCTGGAAGGCCGCGACGGACGCCACATTCAACACCCGCCCGCTGCCGCGCTGCACCATGCCCGGCACAAAGGCGCTCAGCATGGCGGTGAGCCCCGAAATATTCAGATCGATGATGCCCTGGTGGGCCGCGTGGTCTATGGACGTGAAAGCCCCCTGCTCCAGCACGCCGGCGCAGTTGACCAGCACATCCACTGTACTGTGCTTGCGCGTCAGCGTGGCCAGCAACTGCGCCGCTGCGCCGGGCCTGGACAGGTCGGATGACTGCACGCTCACCGCCACGCCGTGTTTTTTGGCCAGTTTCTCGGCCAGTGCTTTCAGCTTGCCCTCACTGCGCGCCACCAGAATGACGTCGTGCTGGGCGGCGGCAAAGCAGCCCGCCAGTGCTTCGCCAATTCCGGACGATGCGCCGGTAACCAGCGCGGTGGGCCTGGACGCAGTAGAGGTGCTTTTCTTGGTCATGGTGTGTCCTTGTTTATTCAACCTGCAGCGTCATGCCGGCCACGCGCAGGCGCTGCACCAGCACATCCCCCAGACCGCTGGCCGGCGTCAACAAGCCGCCGTGCTTGCGCCCGCCCGGCAGTTCATCGAGCTGCAACGCCAATGCCAGCGCCGACTCGCACAGCATCTTGGTGGTAGCCCGGTTGCCAGGGTCACCCTGGTCCGCGATCTGGCCGCGCACCGTCTTGCCGCTGGCACTGTGGCCCACCCACAGGGCCCGAAACGAGCCACCGTCCATGCTGGCCTCGGACGGGCCGGCTCCCGGCGGTGGGGCCAGCCGCTGGGCCAGCCTGCGCACCGGCGCCAGGCGCAAGGCCGCCTGCGACGTGAACGAGCCCACGCTCAGACTGGTCGCCGCCAGCGCGGCGGCAGGGCCTCTACCCAGGCGCAGATACTCCTGGTAGGCATAGCCGTCGGCGTAGCCCAGCAAGGCCGCGCTGCGCCGCACCACGCGGGTGTTGATGGTGGACATCATGAAGGGCCCCAGCCACGCGGAAAAGTCCGCATCATGGCGCGGCCCCAGTGGGTCCGCATGCGCGGCGGCGTTGGCCGGGCGCATGCCCTCGGGGTTCAGCAAAAAGGGATCGGCCATGGCCTCCGACTGGCCCGACGCCAGCATATTGAACAGCGAGGCCAGCGTGCCACCATTGAAGCCGCCGCGGATGCTGAAGGCCACCTTGACGGCGGTACAGACCTCGCCATAGCGCTCCCGCATCGCGGCGTTGGCCAGATGCGCGCTGAGGTCCGACGGGATGGAGTCAAAGCCGCAGAACGGGATGATGCGCGCACCCTTGCGCTGGGCCTCGCCATGGTGGCGGTCGATCAGGCCCTTGACCCACGGCGTCTCGCCGGTGATGTCCACATAGTGCGTGCCGTTGCGCACACAGGCCGCCACCAGTTCACTGCCATACAGGGCAAAGGGGCCAGCGGTGCTGAGCACCACCGCCGAACTGCGTGCCAGCGCGTCCATGGCCCGGGTGTCATGCGCCTCGGCCACCAGCACGCCCACCTTGGGCGCACCACAGTCCTTGCGCACGGCCTCCAGCTTGTCGGCGGAGCGCCCGGCAATGGCCCACTTCAGGCCCAGCGCCTTGACCTGCAGGTGGCGTGCGAAGTAGGCCACGGTCTGGCGGCCGACAAAGCCGCTGGCGCCATACAGCACAACGTCGTACTTTCGGGATTCTTTGGCTGTGGCCATGACTATGACTCCCGACGAGCCGCCTCTAGGGAGGCATGCGCCCCCTCGGGGGGCAGTGAACGAATGTGAGCATGGGGGTACATCGTTTTCCTTTGTGTCAAGGGCCGAGCATAGACGCAAACAATCCCGCGTGCCGCCCGGGGTCTGTCACATTGGCAACGCCTGCGGCCACCCAGGCGGGCTACCATCCGCCTCCCATGCAGAGCGCGTGCCGCCTGCACCCGTATGCACCTTTGTCACCCCTTGTGGAGCCCGTCCCATGTCCCTCGCCAACCTCGTCAACCACCAGATCCGCCTCGCCGCCCGCCCGGTGGGCATGCCCAAGCCCACCGACTGGAGCCACACCACCGAACCCGTGGCCGAGCCTGCTGACGGCGGCGTCACGCTCAAAACGCTGGCCCTGTCTCTGGACCCTGCCATGCGCGGCTGGATGAACGAGGGCAAGAGCTACATCCCCCCCGTGGGCATTGGCGAAGTCATGCGCGCCGGCGGTGTCGGCAAGGTGGTTGCCTCCAGGAATCCCGCCTTTGCCGTGGGCGACTATGTGTACGCCAGCTTTGGCGTGCAGGAGTACCTCACCCTCGCCGCCGACGAGATCAAGCGCAACGGCCTGGCCAAGATCGACCTGCGTGCCGGCACGCTGACCCAGTGGCTCAACGTGCTGGGCATGCCCGGCATGACCGGCTACTTCGGCCTGATGGACGTGGGCATGCCCCAGCCCGGCGAGACCGTCGTCGTGTCCGGTGCCGCCGGTGCCGTGGGCCAGACCGTGGGCCAGATGGCCAAGATCAAGGGCTGCCGCGTGGTCGGCATTGCCGGCGGCGCCGCCAAGTGCGAATGGGTGGTCAAGGAGTTGGGCTTTGACGCCTGCATCGACTACAAGGCCGGCCCCGGCGCCGTGCGCGCCGGCCTGAAGGAACACTGCCCCAAGGGCGTGGACATCTACTTCGACAACGTCGGCGGCGAAATCCTCGACGACGTGCTGGCCAAGATCAACCGCAAGGCCCGCATCATCATCTGCGGCGCCATCAGCCAGTACAACAACACGACAGCGATCCAGGGCCCCAAGAACTACCTGAGCCTGCTGGTGAACCGCGCCCGCATGGAAGGCATCGTCGTGTTCGACTACGCCGACCGCTACCACCTGGCGATTGCCGAGATGGCCGGCTACATCAAGGACGGCCGCATGAAGAGCAAGGAAGACGTGGTGGTGGGCCTGCAGACCTTCCCCGAGACGCTGCTCAAGCTGTTCAACGGCGAGAACTTCGGAAAACTGGTGCTGGAAGTGGCGAAGGACTAAGTGCCGTGGGCAGCCCGGTTCTGGGATTGCCCCGTCATATGCTATATATTTGGTAGCGAATCAGGCTTATTCCACGAGGGCTAGAGGCATATTTCGCCAATGCACATTGGCCCGAAGCCCCATGTGGCAGGCTGCAGCGGGGGGCCGATTTGGCAAGCGAAGCGCCTATAAGGCCCTCCGCTGCAGCCTGCCACATCGGGCGAAGCGATAGCAAGCGTACAACCCCGTCTCAGTGCCCCAGAATCTTGGACAGAAAGTCCCGGCTGCGCTCATTCTGCGGGTTGTTGAAGAAGTCGTGCGGGTTGTTCTGTTCGACGATCTGGCCCTGGTCCATGAAGATCACGCGGTCGGCCACCGCCTTGGCAA
>ERZ724516.60-NODE-60-length-59338-cov-7.923975_pt1 | contig 59338 bp, 46 predicted proteins | sample MGYA00376049_ERZ724516 | MGnify/ENA primary metagenome ERZ724516 (study PRJEB28724, sample SAMN07190886) | activated sludge metagenome | isolation source: activated sludge of sewage treatment plant in Hong Hong | place: USA: Christiansburg, Virginia | collected... | reverse complement strand
CCGGCAGGATGGTCAGCAGGTTGATGTCGCCATGGGCTGCGGCGCGCACGGCACCCGGCTCCTCGTCACCGCGCAGCGGCGGGTAGTGCAGCACGCGCAGCAGCGTGTGGTCGCTGCCTTCCAGCATGCTGGGCAGCGGCACCGAATACCGGGCTTTGATGTCGGTGGGAGAGTTGTCCTCGACCCAGTTCAGCAGGGTGGCGGCCAACTGGCTGCCCAGCGCGTAGTAGCGCCGTGCGGCGTCGGACACCTCGGCGGGATAGCGCCCCCAGGGATAAATGTGGAAAAACTCCTTCAGGTCGCGCCGTGTGTTGTTCTTGGCGATTTCGGACACCGACGGCGGGAAGTAGCCGTCGTGCGTAGCCGGGTCGGTCAGGTACCGGTGCTTGGCATCGGTCTGGAAAAAGGCCAACCATTCGGCATAAATGCCTTCCACCAGGGTCTGGTCCAGCGGATGGTTGCGCAAAACGCCAAAGCCGGTTTCGTGCAGGCTGCGGCAAAAATCCTGGGCGGCGGTCGGACTGCGGTAGTCAACGATGGGCAGGTGCATGGTCAGCCTTTCAGGGTTTCAGCCAGTCGGACATCAGGGTTTGCTCGAACAAGGCCAGACAGCCCGCTGCGTCCACTTCCATGCACACGTCGGTCTGCGGCAAATGCCGTCCCCAGCCGGCCTGCGGGTAGTCGATGTAGGCGCGCCGGTTCAGCATGGTCTGCCCTTGGGCGATGCCATCGGTGGCCACGCGGATGCTGCCCGTCTCCAGTTTGAACAGCTCGGGCGCGACCAGATAAATGAAGGCCAGCAGGTCGTGCGCGAAACAGCCGGGGTTGAGCGCCAGATGCTTGTGCAGGCCACTGTAGAACGTGGAATAGAAGGCAACCGCATGGTGTAGCGTGTCGGTTGCAATGTGGCCGTGGTGTTCGGCCAGCTTTTTGAACAGTGCCAGCTCCGTTACCACGCGGTGGGTCACGTCCAGCCCCACCATGGTGAGCTTCCAGGGAGCGGTAAACACGGCGTCGGCCGCGTGGGGGTCGTTCCAGATATTGGCCTCGGCCACCGGCGAGACGTTGCCGGGCTCATCGACCGTGCCGCCCATGATGATGACTTCACGTAGCAGCGTGGGCAACTCGGGGTCGAGCTTGAGCGCCAGGCTCAGGTTGCCCAGCGGGCCGACCGCCACCAGGGTGATTTCACCCGGCTGCGCGCGGGCCATGTCGACGATGAACTGGGCCGACGAACGCGGGTCGAGGGTGTTGGTGGTGATCACGCGGCTGGGCAGGTTGCCCAGGCCGTCGGCGCCGTGGATGAAGTCGGGCGGCGCCTCGCCGGGTTTGACCCATGGCGTCTTCACGCCTTTGGTTACGGGAACCGATTGGTTGGCGATGGCGGTCAGGTACAGCGCGTTGGTGGCAGCTTGCTCGACCGATACGTTGCCAAACGTCGTGGTGATGCCCACTACGTCAATGCCGGGGTGGGCCAGGGCGAAGTACAGGGCCATGGCGTCGTCAACACCGGGGTCGGTGTCGTAAATCACTTTGCGGGGAGCTTGGGGTGTCATCGGGTTTCCATCAAGGGTGGGTGCCGGCCGGCAGCCCACAATACGAGCGCAACGCATCCATTGCGCTGGCGCTGGGTGTTGGCTGTAGGGCCAGGAATGCGGCCACGTCAGCCGCCTCGGGAATGCTGGACTGTGCCCCGGGTTGGGTGCATGCCAGTGCGCCCGCGGCGCAGGCCAGGGGCATTGCCTGGTGCAGGCTCTGGCCTTGGCTCAGGGCTGCGACCAGACTGCCGCAAAAGCTGTCACCTGCGGCGGTGGTATCGACCGGTGTGACCGGGAACGCTGTCTGAAAGACCCATTGCCCGTCGACGCGGGCGCAGCAGCCCCTGTGGCCCAGTGTCACGACGACGCAGGGTAGATGTGCCAGTTCGGGCCGTTGCAGGCACTGCGCCACGGTGCCGGTGGTTGCACCGCAGACGGTCATCAGCTCGCCTTCATTGACCACCAGCACATCCACGGCCGCCAGCACCTCGGATGGCAAGGCTTGCGCCGGGGCCGCGTTCAAAACGACCTGCACCCCCTGGCTGCGGGCCGCCTGCGCGTAGGCACTGACCGTGGCCATGGGGATTTCCAATTGCATCAGCACATGGCTCACGCCTTCCAGGCCGGGCAGGTGGGGGGGGTGCAGGTAGCCATTGGCACCCGGCGCCACCGTGATGGCGTTCTCGGCGTCGTCTGAGACGCAAATGAAGGCAGTGCCGGTGGGTTGATCAGTGATGCGCACCACATTGAGTGAGACGTTGGCTGCGCGCAGGGATGCCTCAATGGGTGCCGCAAAGGCATCCGCGCCCATGGCGGTCAGCAGCGTGGTGGGCACGCCACCGGCGCGCGCGCAGGCCACGGCCTGGTTGGCACCCTTGCCACCCGGGAAAGTTTTGAATTCGCGACCCAAAACCGTTTCGCCCGGGGCCGGAATATGGTGGGCCCGGACCACAAAGTCCAGGTTGGAGGAGCCAGCTACCAGTATCATGAAGTTTTCCAGGTGTGCAGTGGAGTTCTCATTGTCTAGTGGAAAATATGGGCGTTTCAATATTCGCGCTAGGGAATCACCCTGATTGCCGGGTGGGTGTGGAGTCTATACCCTTGCGTCTTTTTCCTGATCATTTAGTCAACAAAAGGGTCGATATGAGTATTCAAAATGTGGCACGCTTGGGTCTGTTGTGCGCCGCGCTGGCGGTAGCCTTTCAGGCGGCTGCCGAGCCGGCCATCGTGTATGACATGGGTGGCAAGTTCGACAAGTCGTTCAATGAAGCGGCCTTCCGCGGCATGGAGCAGTGGAAGAAGGAAAGCGGCAAGCCCTACCTCGACTTTGAAATTGCCAATGAATCGCAGCGCGAACAGGCCATTCGCCGCATGGCCGAGCGTGGTGCCAGCCCGATCATTGGCATTGGCTTTGGCCAGGCCTCCAGCATCGAGAAGATCGCAAAAGAATTTCCCAAACTGCAGTTCGCCATCATCGACATGGTGGTGAACCAGCCCAATGTGCAATCCGTGGTGTTCAAGGAGCATGAAGGCAGTTTTCTGGTTGGTGCCATGGCGGCCATGGCCAGCAAGACCGGCAAGGTCGGTTTTGTTGGGGGCATGGACATCCCCTTGATCCGCAAATTCCAGTGCGGCTATGAGCAGGGCGCCAAGCATGTCAACCCTAAGGCCGAGGTGTTTGCCAACATGACCGGCACCACGGGCGCGGCCTGGAGCGACCCGGCGCGCGGCGGAGAGCTGGCCAAGGCCCAATTTGCCAAAGGAGCTGACGTGGTGTTCGCCGCTGCGGGCGGCACCGGCATGGGTGTTTACCAGGCGGCCAAGGACAGCGGCAAGCTGGCCATTGGTGTGGACAGCAACCAGAACCACCTGCAGCCTGGCACCATGCTGACCTCCATGATCAAGAAGGTGGACGTGGCCGTGTACAACGTGGCCAAGGGCCACAAACCTGGCATTTCGGTGCTGGGTCTGAAAGAGGGTGGCGTGGACTACGCTCTGGATGACAACAACGCGAAACTGGTCAACGCCGACATGAAGAAGAAAGTGGACGCCATCAAGGCCGACATCATCAGCGGCAAGATCAAGGCGGCCGACTACATGGCCGACAACGCCTGCAAGTACTGATGGCGGGTGGCTCTGCCGCGCATGCGGCCCTTGCGGTGCGCATGACCGGCATTCACAAGCGGTTTGGGGCGGTGGCCGCCAATGCCGATGTGGACCTGGCCGTGCAAGCGGGCACGGTCCACGGTCTGGTGGGGGAAAACGGCGCGGGCAAAAGTACCCTGATGTCGGTGCTCTATGGCTTTTACCAGGCCGACAGCGGCAGCATCGAGGTATTGGGCAAGCCCGCCACCATCCGCAATGCGGACGACGCGATCGCGCTGGGCATAGGCATGGTGCACCAGCACTTCATGCTGGTGGACACGCTGACGGCGCTGGAGAACGTGATGCTGGGCGCGGAGCCGCACTGGCTGTTGCGGCGTGCCGATGCCCAGGTGCGCGGCAAGCTGCAGGCACTGATGCAGTCCACCGGCTTGCACGTGGCACTGGATGTGCTGGTGTGCGACCTGCCCGTGGGCGATCGCCAGAGGCTGGAGATTCTCAAGGCGCTGTACCGGGGCGCCAGGATTCTGATCCTGGACGAGCCGACGGCGGTGCTGACCCCGCAGGAGACCGAGCAGCTGTTTGACGTATTGCGGCTGCTGCGCCAGCAGGGCACGACCATTGTGCTCATCACGCACAAGCTCAAGGAGGTCATGCGCCTGTGTGACCATGTCACGGTGATGCGCGCGGGCCGCGTGGTGCACGAGTTGCCCATTGCCCAGGCGTCGGTCGAGGGCCTGGCCGAGGCCATGGTGGGCCGCAAAGTCCACATGGGGCGGGTGGACGAGGTCACGCTGGCACCCACCGATATCCTGCTGCAGGCGACCGACATCACGGTGCGCGATGCATTGAACGTGGTGCGGCTGAGCGGTCTCAACCTGACCCTGCGCAGTGGCGAGATTGTGGGTGTGGCGGGCGTCTCCGGCAACGGCCAAAGCGAATTGCTCGATGTGCTCTCGGGTTTGCTGCAGCCCACCAGCGGGCTGCTGCAGATTGGTGAGGATACCTTTGACGCATCCAACCCATTGGACCCGCTGAAGGCACGCGCCCTCGGGCTGGCCCACGTGCCTGAGGACCGCCACGCACGGGCGATGGTGATGGACTTTGTGGCCTGGGAATCGGCGGTACTGGGCTATGACGGCCTGGCCGAATACGCCAGCGGCGGCTGGATGAACCACGGCACCATGCGGCAGGCCACGGCCAACATGATGGAGCGCTTTGACGTGCGGCCGCGCGATCCTGAACTGTTGAGCCGCAGCTTTTCCGGCGGCAACCAGCAAAAGCTGGTGCTGGCCCGAGAGCTGGGCCAGCGGCCCAAGGTATTGCTGGTGGGGCAGCCCACCCGCGGTGTGGACATCGGTGCCATCGAATTTATCTACGCCCAGTTACGAGCCATGCGGGATGCGGGTTGTGCGGTGTTGGTGGTGTCCAGCGAGCTGGATGAAATATTGGCGCTCTCTAACCGGGTGATTGTGATGAACCAAGGGCGCGTGACGGGTGAATTGGCGATTGAGAAGTGCACCGAAGCCAGCCTTGGCCTGCTGATGGTGGGAGATGCAACATGAGCGCTACGCGACCCTTGCCGCGCTGGGCCGATCTGGTGCTGTTGCCCGCGGTGTGCCTGGGCGTTGCCTTGCTGGCTGCGGCCGGCGTGGTGGCGCTGGTTGGGCAAAACCCGGCGGAGGTCATTGCAGTGCTGGTGCACGGCGCCTTTGGTACGGCGCGGGGCTTTAGCTACACCCTGTACTACGCCACCACTTTTGTGTTTACCGGTCTGGCTGTTGCCGTTGCCTTCCACGGGGGGCTATTCAACATCGGAGGCGAGGGCCAGGCCATCCTGGGCGGTCTGGGGACCGGCCTGGTGGCACTGTGGTGGTCGGCCTTTTTGCCTGCATGGGTCATGCTGCCGCTGATGCTGGTGGCTGGCGCCCTGTTTGGCATGGCGTGGGCGGCCGTGCCCGCCTATTTGCAGGCCTATCGGGGCAGCCATGTGGTGATCACGACCATCATGTTCAATTTCATCGCCAGCAGCCTGCTGGTGTACCTGCTGGTCAACCACTTGCGCCCCATGGGTTCGATGTCGGTTGAGAGCGCGGCCTTCGCCGATTCGGCCAAACTGCCTGGCATGCACGAGGCACTGGCCTGGCTGGGTCTGGAGTGGCCGGCCTCGCCGCTGAACCTCAGCGTGGTGCTGGCCGGGCTTGCCGCGGCCGGTGTGTACCTGTTTTTGTGGCGCACACGGGCCGGTTACCACGTGCGCGCCGTGGGGTCCAGTGCCAGTGCGGCCGAATATGCGGGCATTCGCACCCGCCGCCAGGTGATGCTGGCGATGGCGGTATCGGGTGGTTTGGCGGGCATGGTCGGCATGAACGAGATTGCGGGCGTGCATGGCAAATTGCTGCTGGAGTTTGTCAGCGGTGCCGGCTTTACCGGCATTGCCGTGGCGCTGATGGGGCGCAACCATCCGGTGGGCATTGTGCTGGCCAGTGTGTTGTTCGGGGCGCTGTTCCAGGGCGGTGCCGAGGTGGCGTTTGAGGTGCGTGGCTTCAGCCGCGACATGGTGGTCATGCTCCAGGGGTTCATCGTGCTGTTCTCCGGTGCCATGGTCTATGTCATCGCACCGATGCTGGCCTGGGTGCTGGCCCCCCGATCAGGAGTCGCCCATGGATGAAGCGCTGCTGGGAACCATGCTGGCGTCGACGCTGCGCCTGGCCACACCGTTGATTTTTTGTGCACTGGCAGGCCTGTTCTCGGAGCGCTCCGGCGTGGTCGATATTGGCCTGGAAGGCAAGATGCTGTTTGCCGCCTTTGCAGCGGGTGCGGCAGGTGCCGTGTCGGGGTCGACGACGCTGGCGATGCTGGCGGCCATCGGTGTGGCCGTGGCCCTGTCATGGATGCACGGACTGGCCTGCGTCAGCCACCCGGGTGATCAGGTGGTGTCGGGCGTGGCCATCAATATCATCGCCGCGGGATTGACCGTCGTGCTGGGCATTGCCTGGTTTTCCCAGGGTGGGCAGACGCCCCCGGTGACCACCGTGGTGCGCATTCAACCGCTGTTTCCGCAGGCCGCGGCGGCGCTGGCCGGCATTCCCTGGGTCGGCAGTGTGCTGGGCGAGGGGTTGCTGAGCCACAACACCATGGTCTATCTGGCACTGTTGCTGGTGCCGCTGTCGTGGTGGCTGCTGTTCAGAACCCGCTTTGGTCTGCGCTTGCGGGCCGTTGGTGAAAATCCGCAAATGGTGGACGCTGCAGGCGTGTCGGTCACGCGCCTGCGCTACACCGCGCTGACCCTGAACGGTATTTTGTGTGGCCTGGCCGGCAGCTACCTGGTGCTGGCGCAGAGCGCCAGTTTCTCCCCCAACATGACGGCGGGACGGGGCTTCATGGCTCTGGCCGCGTTGATATTTGGTCGCTGGTATCCGGTGGGCGCCCTGTGGGCGTGCCTGCTGTTTGGCTTTCTGGACGCGGCCGCCATCCGCATGCAGGGCGTGCAATTTGCGGGGATTGGTGAGGTGCCGGTGCAGGCCATCCAGGCCTTGCCCTATGTGCTGACGGTGGTGTTGCTGGCGGGCTTCATCGGCAAGGCCGTGGCGCCGCAAGCCCTGGGGCGGCCCTATAGCAAAGACCGCTAGTCTGGGACACTATCAGCATGTCTTCCACTATATGGGTCAAGGTCGTTGGTTTCAGCGCAATGGAGAGGCATTCACTCAACACGCTGTTTCGCCTGTCGGTGCGCCAGACGCCGACCTATTGCCTGTGGAGTCAGGACACCCCTGCGCCGCCCAACGTCGCGCTGATTGATATGGACTGCCATGAGGCCGGGGTTGAGTTGGCGTCACCCACGTTCAATCCCAACCTGAAAATCATTTGTGTAGGCGCAAATACGCATGCCAGGGCATGGCGTTCCTTTCAACGCCCGGTTGACTGGAACGCGATGGTGCAAGCTCTGGATGGACTGTTTGCATCCCAAAGCCATGTCGACGTCGCAACCGGATTGGACACGCTGGGCGAACAGGCCGTACCACCGGGTGTGCGTGTCACGCTGTTGGTCGGGCTCGCGCACGAACAAGGCATGTACCTTCGTGCCCGCCTGTCATTGGCGGGTCTGGCCGATGTGGACGAAGCGTTTACCGCCGAAGAGGCCAGCGCCTGCGTTGCACGCCGCCACTACGACGTGGTCATCGTCAGCCTGGAGCTGGGCGACGCCGATGCATGGGCACTGGTGCAGATGTTCAAGGCCATGCTGGCACCGCCGCAAGCCGTGATCGTCACCACCGTGAGCCCGTCCTGGTCCGTGATGGAACGCGCCGAGCAGGCAGGTTGTGTCGGTCTGCTGGAGATTCCCTTCAACCCGCCGCAGGTCATGGGTCTGCTGCAAAAGGTCTGAGGCGGCGCGCCCGGTTCGCGTCCAGGCTGCCGCTGAGACTGAACTCCACCGGCAACGGCTCTGCCCCCAGGCGTGCCACCAGCAATTCGGCGCACAGTGCCGAAAAACTCAAGCCCCGTGCACCCATGCCGACGCACAGCCACAGTCCCGCGCCCGACGCGGTTTCCACTGGCCCCACCAGTGGCAGGCGGTCATGGGTCACGCAGCGGGTGGCCGACCATTGGGCGGTTGGCCCCCGGTCCAGTGTTTCGCCCAGATCAAAGCCCTCCAGCGGCAGCAACTGGCTGAGCCGCTCCATGTTGGCCGCGTGCTGCGTGCGCAGGTCGGATGCCGCCAGGGTGTCGGGCTCGAACGTGGAGCCAGCAAACCATTGCGCACCACTGGCGCCGGGCACATGGGGGATGAAGCAGCCATTGCCGTTCACTGGGGTCGTTGGCAAGCCCGCAAGGGCCTCGGCGTAGGTGCCATGGCTCAGCGTGCCGTGGACGCCTTGCAGGGCCTTGAGCTTGGCCAGCAGGTCTGCTTTCAGTTGCACACCAGGCCCCGATCCTTTGAGCAGCGCGGCACAGCCCATGGCATTGGCCAGCACCACCACTGCATAGCGGCCCAGGTCCAGCCCTTGCGGGTCGTGCAGCGTCCAGAGTTCATCAGACCTCTGGAGTGCCGCGATCTGTGTATTTCCGACAAAGGCAATTTCCGGTGATGCCAGCCAGGCCTGTACCAGCGCAGCCGGTTTGATCCAGCAGGCCTGGGGGTGCCACAGCGCGCCACCATCGGGGCGCTTTTCCAGAACCCCGCTGGGCTCCCAGTCCTGGCCGCGCACCAGCAGGCGATCAGCGTGTTGCGCGAGCAGCCGTGTGCCGCTGCGGGACAGGCGCGAGCGCGGGTTATCGTCCGCGGACACGTGCGGCACTGCAAGCCCTGCGGGCAGGCCGGATGCTCCACCTGCCGGGCGCACCTCCTGGTCAAAGACTGTGACCTGCCAACCGCGCCGCGCCAGTGCGTGGGCCACGCTGGCGCCCGCAATGCCGGCGCCTACGATGGCGCAGCGGCTTGCGACCTGTGCGACATGGCTGGATGGCGTACGGCTGGTTGGGATGTTCCAGCGCGGGTTGAAGCTTCCGCTTAGCGCATTGACAGGTGCTGCCGGGTCCAGTTCAAACCCGGTTGCCTGCAGCAGGGCTGGCAGTTGCGTTTCGGGCGTAACAGTGGCCCCGTGTTGGGGCGTGGTATCCATCCAGAACCGGCTTCCCCGTTTGCAGCGGCGTGCCAGCAATTGAACCGCCCATTTGTCGGCTGGCGCAGCACACAACAGGGTATCGGCCTGAAAAACCTGCTCGCCGAGCATCCCCTGTGCGTCGCCAATGCACAGCGTCAGCGAGACCTGCGCCTGGTTCAGAAGAATGCGGTGAAAGCCGGCCCCGCGATCCAGCAACTGGGCGGCCAGAACCCGGGCAAGACTGCGCCCTTCGTCGTCAGGCGCGCTGTCGTGCACGTCGACACGCGGCACCACGCTGGCAATGCCCACGTAGTGCAGCAGGCGGGGGCGCCGGGGATCGCGCTGCCAGGCGCGCCAGAGGTTTAAAAAGCGCTGGCCGTTCTGAAAGTCGGTGTCCAGCACGGTCCAGGCGCCACGGCCTGCCCATGCCTCCGGCAGGTCCACGCACGCAAGGTCAGGGACTGGCGTTGGCACCGCCGAGGGATGGGTTGCAGCGCTCAGGCGGACGGTGGAACGTAGCCTTGCGCGGCGTCGGCGCCGGAGCCAAAAAAGTGGTTCTCCATCTGGCGTGCCAGGTACTGGCGCGCACGGGCATCGGCCAAGTTCAGACGATTCTCATTGACCAGCATGGTCTGGTGCTTGAGCCAGGCGGCCCAGGCCTCCTTGCTGACGCTTTCCCAAATGCGTTTGCCCAGTTCGCCGGGGTAGGGTGGGAAATCCATGCCTTCGGCTTCTTTGCCCAGCTTGATACAGTTAACGGTGCGTGCCATGGAAAACCTCGTTTGGAATGAAAAGGGGGTTCATAACGAACCCGTAGCCTGAATCTTATTCTGTTTGCCAGGCCAGAATCCAAAAGCCACAGGATTGAATGGGGAACTTCGCGGTAAGAATGCGCACCAATCAACGCAAAGTGCCAACCCTTGGCGTCGTTTTTTTCAGGAAACCGGATTTTGAATTACGTATTGACCGAACTGGATACCGCGCCCCGGCGCGTCTTGGCGCTGGTATGCGCGGCCTGTCTGGGTCTGCTGGCCTTTGGCGTCTACCTGCAGCAGGTGGTTGGCCTGGAGCCATGCCCGATGTGCATCGTCCAGCGGTATGCTCTTGTTTTGGTAGCGCTATGTGCAGCGTTTACGGGGGCTAGCGGCCGAAAAAGCTTGCACGTTTTCGGCAGTGGCCTGATGGTTGTACTGGCTGTGGCCGGCGCCTACGTGGCCGCTCGCCAGACCTGGCTGCAGTGGTACCCGCCCGAAGTGGTGTCCTGCGGGCGCGACCTCTACGGCATGATTGAAACCTTTCCGCTGCAGCGCGCCATTCCCATGATCTTCAAGGGCAGCGGCGATTGCACCAAGGTGGACTGGACCTTTCTGGGCGGCTCCATCGCCAACTGGTCGTTCCTGTGGTTCTGCGGGATGGCTTTGGTTGGCGGACTGCTGGTCTGGCGCCAGTCACGCAAAGCCTGAGTGGCTGGACTTCAATAGCTGGGGGCCGGCAAGCTCCACTCCTTGGTCACGGCTCCGGCGCTGTTGACGCTCTCCAGGCGCACCCCAAAACCCCACAGACGGGCCGCGTGCTTGAGCACCTCCTGGGTGCTGTCGCCCAGCGGGCGGTCCTGGTACTGGGTGTGGCGCAGGGTCAGCGTGCGGTCGCCCCGCAGGTTCACATTCCAGGCCTGGATATTGGGCTCGCGCGTTCCCAGGTCGTACTGCAGTGACAGGGACTGGCGCAACTCGCGGTAGCCGGCTTCATCGTGGATGGCTGCCACCTGCAGGTCCGCCGCCTTCTCGTCGTCATGGATGGCAAACAGCCTGAAGTCGCGCATCAGTTTGGGGCTCAAAAACTGGCCGATAAAGCTCTCGTCCTTGTAGTTGCGCATGGCGTGGTCCAGCGTCGGCAACCAGGGCGCGCCGGCCATGTCGGGAAACCAGGCCCGGTCTTCCGCGGTGGGTGCCTCGCAGATGCGCTTGATGTCGGTGTACATGGCAAACCCCAGCGCATAGGGGTTGATGCCGCTGTAGGCGCGGTGACCTACCGGCGGCTGGTAGATGACGTTGGTGTGGGAGCTGAGCCATTCCAGCATCACGCCGTTGCTCAGATGGCCATCGTCGTACATCGTGTTCAGCAACTTGTGGTGCCAGAACGTGGCCCAGCCCTCGTTCATGACCTGGCTTTGGCGCTGCGGGTAGAAGTACTGCGCAATCTTGCGCACCAGCCGCACAATTTCGCGCTGCCAGGGCTCCAGCAAGGGCGCGTTCTTTTCGATGAAGTACAGCAGGTTCTCCTGGGGCTCCGGTGGAAACCGCACAGCCTCGGGCGCCTCATCGGCCTTGGCCAAATCCTTGGGCAGGGTGCGCCACAGGTCGTTGACCTGCTGTTGTGCGTAGGCCTCGCGGGCGCGCCGCTCGGTCATTTCCTGCGCCAGGCTCTTCTTGCTGGGGCGGCGGTAGCGGTCCACGCCGTAATTGGCCAGGGCATGGCAGGAGTCCAGAAAGGTCTCCACGGCCTCCAGGCCATGGCGCTCCTCACATTCGCTGACGTAGCGACGGGCAAACACCAGGTAGTCGATGATGGAGGAGGCGTCCGTCCACATGCGAAACAGGTAGTTGCCCTTGAAAAAACTGTTGTGCCCATAGGCCGCGTGGGCAATCACCAGGGCCTGCATGGCGGTGGTGTTTTCCTCCATCAGGTAGCTGATGCAGGGGTCGGAGTTGATGACGATTTCATATGCCAACCCCATGTGGCCCCGGCGGTAGCGCTTGTCGGTGGCAATGAACTCCTTGCCGTAGCTCCAGTGCCGGTAATTGATGGGCATGCCCACGCTGGCATAGGCGTCCATCATCTGCTCTGCGGTGATGATCTCCAGCTGGTTGGGGTAGGTGTCCAGCCCGAAGCGTGCGGCCGTGTCGCGGATCACGTCGTGGTAGCGCTCGATCAGCTCGAACGTCCAGTCACTGGGGTCGGGCAGGGGCTCGTGGGCGCGCGGGGGTGCGGGCAGGGGCTCCTGCAGGCAGACGTGCACCCGCCGCTCATGGCCCAGCGGAATCCGTGCCGGGTCGTCGATGTGTCGGTGTTCTCCCGGGCGCGGTGCAAGAACCAGGTGCAGGATGCTCATGCCGTTTCCCCTTCCTTCTTGAACAGATCCCGGAACACCGGATAAATCTGCGTGGGGTCGGTCACCTTGCGCATCGCAAAGTTACTGTGGTTGGCGGCGATGTCGGTGTATTCCTCCCACAGATTTTGTTCGGTGTCGGCCACCTGCACATAGGCAAAAAAGCGGCACAGCGGCAACAACTCATCGGCCAGCAGATCGTGGCAGCGGGTACTGTCGTTGGTGAAGTTGTCGCCGTCGCTGGCCTGGGCACCGTAAATGTTCCACTCCGCCGGCGCATAGCGCTCGTCCACAATTTTCTGCATCAGTTCCAGCGCGCTGCTGACGACGGTGCCGCCGCTCTCGGTCGCGTGGAAGAAGGTGTCCTCGTCCACCTCTTGGGCCTGCGTGTGGTGGCGGATGAAAACGATGTCGATTTTCTCGTAGTGGCGGGTCAAAAACAGGTAGAGCAGGATGAAAAACTGTTTGGACAGGCTCTTGCGTTCTTCGTCCATGGAGCCCGACACATCCATCAGGCAAAACATAACGGCCTTGGACGTGGGCACGGGCGTCTTGACCCGCCCCCTGAAGCGCAGGTCCAGCGGGTCCAGAAAGGGTATGCGTTTCAGGCGCGCTTCCAGGTCTGCGATCAGCAGCCGCACATTGCGAATTTCGCTGTCCTTGCCAACCGGGTTGCGCAGCAGCTCGGCCAGGATGCGACGTTGCTGCTCCAGTTCGCGCCGCGTTGACGCCCCCAGGGCCAGCCGACGGCCCAGCGCGCCGCGCATGGAGCGCACGATGTGCAGGTTGTTGGGGGTGCCGTCGCGGGTGTAGCCGGCGCGGTGGACTTTCCATTCAGGTGTCTCCCCGATCTGTGTGCGCATCAGGTGGGGTAAAGCCAGGCCCTCAAAGAAGACCTGCATGAATTCTTCCTTGGTCAGCGTGAACGCAAAGTCGTCTTCCCCCTCGCCGGAATCACTGGCCTGGCCCTTGCCACTGCCGCCTTTGCCACCCGGGGGGCGGGCAATGCGGTCACCGCGCAGGTGATCGGTGTTACCCGGATGCACCGAGTCGCGCACGCCACCCTGGCCGTGGTGAAAGACCGGCTCACTAATGTCTTTCTTGGGGATGGTGATGTTTTCGGCCTGTTCCATGTCGCGGATGCTGCGGCCCGACACGGCCCTGCGCACGGCCTCGCGGATCTGCTCCTGGTGGCGATGTAAAAACCGCTCCCGATTGCCAATGGACTTGTTTTTGCCCGCCAGCCGGCGGTCAACAATGTGCAGGGCCATGGGTGTCCTTGCGTGGCAAGCCCCTCAGGAACTCTTGCGTACCCGCAGATACCATTCACACAACAGGCGCACTTGCTTGGCGGTGTAGCCCTTGTCCACCATGCGGGTCACAAAGTCTTCGTGTTTCTTGGCTTCGTCGGCGCTGGCTTTGGCATTGAAACTGATGACCGGCAACAACTCTTCGGTGTTGGAGAACATTTTCTTCTCGATCACTAGGCGCAGCTTCTCATAGCTGGTCCAGGCCGGGTTCTTGCCCTGGTTGTTGGCACGGGCACGCAGCACGAAGTTGACAATCTCGTTGCGAAAATCCTTGGGGTTGGCAATGCCCGCGGGCTTTTCAATTTTCTCCAGCTCGGCATTCAGCGCAACGCGGTCGAACACTTCACCGGTGTCGGTGTCGCGGTATTCGTTGTCCTGTATCCAGTAGTCGGCATAGGTGACATAGCGGTCAAAAATGTTCTGGCCGTATTCGCTGTAGCTCTCCAGATACGCCGTCTGGATTTCCTTGCCGATGAATTCGGCATACCGCGGAGCCAGCAGCTCCTTGATGAAGCCGGTGTACTTTTGCTCCAGGTCGGCGGGGAATTGCTCGCGCTCGATTTGCTGCTCCAGCACATACATCAAGTGCACCGGATTGGCTGCCACCTCGGCGCTATCGAAATTGAAAACCTTGGACAAAATCTTGAACGCGAACCGTGTCGAGACCCCGCTCATGCCCTCGTCCATGCCGGCAAAGTCGCGGTACTCGTGGTAGCTCTTGGCGCGCGGGTCGGTGTCCTTGAGGCTTTCACCGTCGTAGACCTGCATCTTGCTGTAGAGGCTGGAGTTTTCCGGTTCCTTCAGGCGGGTCAGGATGGCAAACTGGCTCATCATCTTGAAGGTGCCCGGCGCACACTTGGCCTCTGCCAATGACGATTCCCGGATCAGCTTTTCGTAGATCTTGATCTCTTCGCTGACCCGCAGGCAGTAGGGCACCTTGACGATGTAAATGCGGTCCAGGAAAGCTTCGTTGTGCTTGTTGTTACGGAAGGCCTTCCACTCGCTCTCATTGCTGTGGGCCAGCACCACGCCATCAAAGGGAATGGCGCCAAAGCCTTCCGTGCCCTTGAAGTTGCCTTCTTGCGTAGCGGTCAGCAAGGGGTGCAGCACCTTGATGGGCGCCTTGAACATTTCGACAAACTCCAGCAGCCCCTGGTTGGCCAGGCACAGGCCGCCGGAGAAGCTGTAGGCGTCCGGGTCGTCCTGCGAAAAACTTTCCAGCTTGCGGATGTCCACCTTGCCCACCAGGGACGAGATGTCCTGGTTGTTTTCATCACCGGGTTCGGTCTTGGCGATACCAATTTGTTTGAGCGTGTTGGGCAGGCGTTTGACGACCCGGAACTGGCGGACGTCGCCGCCAAATTCATCGAGGCGTTTGACGGCCCAAGGGGACAGAATGCGCCGCAGGTAGCGGGTGGGGATGCCATAGGTGTCGCGCAGAATGGGGCCGTCTTCGTCGGCGTCAAACAAGCCCAATGGACTCTCATTGACCGGTGAGCCCTTGATGGCATAAAAAGGCACTTGCTGCATCAGGTGTTTGAGCCGTTCGGCCAGCGAACTCTTGCCGCCCCCCACAGGCCCCAACAGGTACAGAATTTGTTTGCGTTCTTCCAGGCCTTGGGCGGCGTGGCGGAAGTAACTGACCACCTGTTCGATGGCATCTTCCATGCCGTAGAACTCGGCAAACGCCGGGTAGATCTTGATCAGCTTGTTGGCGAAGATGCGTGACAGGCGGGGGTTGTTGCGCGTGTCCAGAACCTCGGGCTCACCAATGGCCGCCAGCATGCGTTCTGCCGCGGTGGCATAGGCCAGAGGGTTGCGTTTGCACTCGGCCAGATAGTCATCCAGGCTCAGTTCTTCTTCGCGACTGCGCGCGTACCGGGCTACATAATTACCAATCGCGTCCATAAGACCTCCTGGTTACAACAACTACGTAAACACTCAAGCACTCAAACTATGCTTTGAAGTATAGGCGTGTGATACGGACCCGTCCAACAAGTTCCCGCTATGCCCTCTGTCAGCGCCGGCACATGCAGATGAACCCAGGATTGCGTCCCACAAATCTGTACAACGGGTACGGCCACATTACGGCCGACAGATGAGGCAAACGATAGGCAAGAAGCCGATCACAGAAGCACTGAACAATGGCCTTTCAGGTCATCACTTCGACGCTTCACACCGATGGGGCGTTCAGGTCAGTTTCTTTACCAGAACCTGGCTCTTGCGGTCCCAGTTGTACTTGCGCTTGCGGGCTTCGGGTAGCCACTCCGGATCAACCTGCACAAAGCCGCGTTTGATGAACCAGTGCATGGTGCGCGTGGTCAGCACAAAAATGCTGTCCAGGCCGGCAGCCTTGGCGCGTTGCTCCACGCGTTTGAGTACGCGTTCGCCATCGCCCTGGCCCTGCACGTCGGGTGAGACCGTCAGCGCGGCCATTTCAGCCGTGCGGGCTTCGGAGTAGGGGTATAGCGCGGCGCAGGCGAAGATCACGCCATCGTGTTCGATGATGGTGTAGTTGCCAACATCACGTTCGATCTCGGTGCGGCTGCGCTTGACCAGCGTGCCATCCTTCTCAAACGGCTCGATGAGTTGCAGTATGCCGCCCACGTCGTCCACCGTGGCCTCGCGCAGGCTTTCCAGTTTTTCATCCACCACCATGGTGCCAATGCCGTCGTGCACATAGACTTCCAGCAGGATGGAGCCATCTACCGCAAACGGGATGATGTGGCTCCGCTCCACGCCATTCTTGCAGGCCTTGACGCAGTGCTGCAGGTAAAAGGCGGTGTCCGTGGGGTGGTTGGCGGCAGGCAACTGGGCCAGCAGTTTTTCGGCGGCGGCCAGCGGTAGTTCTGTGTCGATGGGGTTGTCGTCGCCGGGCGCTTCCATAGGGCGCAGACGGATGCCAGGCACCTCTGTGACAAAGATCAATTTGTCGGCCTGCAAAGCGGTGGCGACCGAGGTGGCCACTTCTTCCATGGTCAGGTTGAAGGCCTCCCCGGTGGGAGAAAAACCAAAGGGTGAAACCAGCAACAGGGCGCCCATGTCCAGCACGCGGCTGATGCCGGCAATGTCCACCTTGCGCACCAGGCCCGAGTGTTGAAAATCCACGCCATCCACAATGCCCACCGGCCGTGCGGTGATGAAGTTGCCCGAGATCACCCGCACCGTGGAGTCAGCCATCGGCGTATTGGGAAGGCCCTGGCTGAACGCGGCCTCGATTTCATAGCGCAGCTGGCCTGCGGCCTCTTGCGCGCAGTCCAGCGCCACCTCGTCGGTGATGCGCATGCCGTGCGAGTACTTGCCGGCGTGGCCCTTGGCGTTGAGCTGCTCGTTGACCTGGGGCCTGAAACCATGCACCAGCACGATCTTGACGCCCATGCTCTGGATCATCGCCAGATCCTGGGCCAGATAGTGCAGCTTGCCGGCCGCAATGGCCTCGCCGGCTATGCCCACCACAAAGGTCTGGTTGCGGAATTTGTGGATGTAGGGTGCGACCGAGCGGAACCAGGGCACAAAGGTGAAGTTGAAAACGGTGGTCATGGCGCGCAGGGTAGGGGGCAATTGAAGGCGGGGCTGGGATAATCCCTGATTCTCTACGAAGTTTGTACCTTGATCACCAGCCCACTGCTCATCGAATTCCCAGAATCGCTCCCCGTATCGGGCAAACGCGAAGAAATCATGGCCGCCATGGCCGCCCACCAGGTCATCATCGTCTGTGGCGAGACCGGCTCGGGCAAGACCACACAACTGCCCAAAATCGCGCTGGCCATGGGACGCGGCAAGCTGAATTACCCCGCTGGACAACGCGCCCGACTGATTGGCCACACCCAGCCGCGCCGTATTGCCGCCAGCAGCGTGGCCAAACGCATTGCCGAAGAACTGAAGACGCCGCTGGGCGAGGTGGTGGGTTTCAAGGTGCGGTTTCAGGACCGCCTGTCGAAAGATGCCTCGGTCAAGCTGATGACGGACGGCATTTTGCTGGCCGAGACGCAGACCGACCCGCTGCTCAGTGCCTACGACACCATCATCATCGACGAGGCGCACGAACGATCGCTGAACATCGACTTCCTGCTGGGCTATTTGCGCCAGATTCTGCCGCGCAGGCCGGATTTAAAAATTGTTGTGACCTCGGCCACCATTGATGCGCAGCGATTTGCCGACCACTTCAAGTCCAGCAAAGGGCCAGCGCCCGTCATCATGGTGTCGGGCCGCATGTTCCCGGTGGAGCAGCGCTACCGGCCATTTGAAGAGTCGCGCGAATACGATTTGAACAACGCGATTGCCGATGGTGTGGACGAGCTATGGCGCGATCCGCACAACCAGGGCGACATCCTGGTGTTTCTGCCCGGTGAGCGCGAGATTCGTGAGGCGGCGGACCATCTGCGCAAGCACCTGAGCCACCAGCCCATCATGCGCAGCGCCGAGGTATTGCCGCTATTCGCCCGCCTGAGCCCTGCCGAGCAGGACCGCATCTTTGACGGCCACACCGGGCGGCGCGTGGTGCTGGCCACCAACGTGGCCGAAACTTCGTTGACCGTGCCCGGCATCCGCTATGTGATCGACGCGGGTACGGCGCGCGTCAAGCGCTACAGTTTTCGCAGCAAGGTGGAGCAGTTGCTGGTCGAGCCCATCAGCCAGGCCGCCGCCAACCAGCGCTCAGGCCGATGCGGGCGTGTGGCCAATGGTATTTGCATTAGGTTGTACGACGAGAAGGATTTCAACGGGCGCGAGCGGTTTACCGACCCTGAGATTTTGCGGTCCTCCCTGGCGGGCGTCATTCTGAGGATGAAGTCGCTGCATCTGGGCATCGTCGAAGACTTCCCATTTCTGGAGCGGCCATCGGGCCGGGCCATTGCCGACGGGTACCAGTTGCTGAACGAACTGGGCGCGGTGGACGATGCCAATGAGTTGACCGCCACAGGGAAAGAGCTGGCCAAGCTGCCGCTGGACCCGCGCGTGGGGCGCATGATTCTGGAGGCACGTACACGCCAGGCGCTGGACGAGGTGCTGGTAATTGCCTCTGCACTTAGCGTGCAGGACGTGCGCGACCGACCCATGGAGGCGCAGCAGCAGGCCGATACGGCGCACAAGAAGTTTGACGACGAGAAGAGCGAGTTCACCGGCTATCTGAAGCTTTGGAAGTGGATCCACGATGCACGTGGCGGTTCGCAAAACGCAGTACCGGGAGTTGGGGTGGCCGGGCCTTCTGCGCAGGTAAAGGAGGAGACCGCAAAGCGGGCGGGGGACACGGAGCAGAAGGTTCGGACACCCCAACTCCCAGCGCGCTCCAATGGACCCGCGCACACCTTCACCCATAAGCTGACCAACCGCCAATACGAACAGCTACTGCGCCAAAATTTCGTCAACATCCGCCGCGTGCGGGAGTGGAAGGACATCTACAGCCAGCTCCACACCGTGGTGGCCGAGCACAAATGGCATCTGAACACGCAGCCCGCCAGCTACGAGCAGTTGCACCTGTCCATGCTGGCTGGACTGTTGGGCAATATCGGCTGCAAGGTGGAGACCGAAGGACCGCAGGGCGAGTACCTGGGAGCGCGTGGCATCAAATTTTTTGCCCACCCTGGGGCGCATCTGTCCAAGAAGCCGGGACGCTGGATCGTCGCGTCCGAGCTGGTGGAGACCACGCGCCTGTTTGGCCGCGGCATTGCCAATATCGAGCCGCAATGGCTGGAACAGGTGGGCGAGCATTTGTTGAAGAAGCAGTTGCTGGACCCGCACTGGGAAAAGAAGGCGGCCGAGGTGGTGGCATTGGAACGCGCAACGCTGTACGGCATCGTCATCTACAACGGGCGGCGCACCAATTACAGCCGCGTCGACATGGCCGGTGCCCGCGAGATCTTCATCCGCCAGGCCTTGGTGGATGGCGAGTGGGAAACATCGCTGCCCTTTCTGGCCGCCAACCAGAAGATGGTGCGCCAGGTCGAGGAGCTGGAGCACAAGGCGCGCCGGCAAGACGTGCTGGTGGATGACGAGCTAATCTACGCGTACTACGACCAGCAACTGCCCGCCGACGTGTGCAGCGGTTACAGCTTCGAGCGCTGGTACCGCGACGAAGTGAAAAAGCAGCCGAAACTGCTGTTGCTGACCCGCGAAGAGCTGATGCGCCACGAGGCCGCTGGCATCACCACCGCGTCCTTCCCCAAAACGATTCGTTTGGGCGGTGTGGACTGCGCCGCCACCTACCTGCACGAGCCCGGTGACCCGCGTGACGGCCTGACCGTGACCGTGCCGCTGTTTGTGCTGAACCAGGTGAATGACGAACGCTGCGAATGGCTGGTGCCCGGCATGCTGAAGGACAAGGTGCAGGCCTTGCTGAAGACCCTGCACCAGCGACCACGCTCGCGCTTGGTGCCGCTGCCTGACACCGCCACCAAGTTCGCCGAGGTGTTGAATGCCCCCGAGCGCTTTGGCAGTGGCGCGTTGATCGATGCGGTGCTGAAGCTGGTGCGTGAGGCCACGTCGGTGGACGTGGCCCGGGCCGACATCAAGGCCGATATGCTGACGCCGCACTTTTTCATGAACTTTCGCGTCGTCGACGAACATGGCCGCCAGTTGGGCCATGGCCGCAACCTGGGCGCGCTGAAGGCCGAGCTGGGTGCGCAGGCGCGCGGCGCGTTCCAGGCGCTGGCCGGGCTCAAGCTGGCGCAGGTGGGGGCGGCGAGTGGTGCGTCACCAGTGGCTGGCGCAACGGGGGCCGCAGCAGCCGTTTCCGGAAAAAGCTCCAAGCCAAACGAGTCGCTAGCCCTCGTAAAATCTGAGCATGGCGCTATCAAATCAGGAGTAAACCCGACGAACACCCCCTCCGGCAAGACAAGCCAGCCGGCCATCACCGAGCAGCGCCACACCGCCTGGACCTTTGGCGAGCTGCCCGAGCTGCTGGAAATCCGCAAGGGCGGCCAGACCTTGATCGGCTTTCCGGCGCTGATCGACCAGGGCGACGCCGTCACCATCGAAGTGTTTGACGAGCCCGAGGTCTCCGCCGCCAAGCACCGTGCAGGCCTGCGCCGCCTGTTTGCGCTGCAGATCAAGGACGCGCTGAAGTACCTGGAGAAAAACATCCCCGACCTGCAGAAGATGGCCGTGGCCTATATGCAGGTCGGCAAGGCGGATAGCGGCAAAGAAGGAGGTTCCTCTGGAACGGGCGGCACGCTGGAGGAGCTGCGCGAGCAGATCATCGCCGTGGCGCTGGACCGTGCCTTCCTGCTGGACCCGCTGCCCACCGACGAGTTCGCCTTCAAGCGCCGGGTGGAGGAGGGCCGGGGCCGCCTGACGCTGATCGCCACCGAGGTGGCGCGCATGGCGGGCACCATCCTGCTGGAGCACGCCACGGCCGCCCGCAAGATCAAGGACACCAAGAACGCCCCGGACGCAGTGGCCGACTGCGCCCAACAGATCAACCGTCTGGTACCCAAGCGTTTCCTGCAGGCCGCACCCTGGCCGCGTTTGCAGCATCTGGCGCGATACCTGAAAGCCATTACGTTGCGGCTGGAAAAATACCGTGCCGACCCGGCCCGCGATGCCGCGCGTCTGGCCGAGCTGCGCCCGTTGGAGCAGCGCTACTGGCGCCTGGTGGCCGAACGCAAGGGCGCGGTGGATGAACGCATGCAGGAATTCCGCTGGTTGATGGAAGAGCTGCGCGTCAGCTTTTTCGCACAAGAGTTGCGCACGCCCCAGCCGGTCAGCGTGAAGCGGCTGGACAAGGCCTGGGCGCAACTCAATACCTAGCCTCATACCGCCCCCGCACACCTACAATCCACCACCGTGCCCAAGACAACGACTCCGCGCAAGAAAAAAGCCGTACGTGCTGCCGAAAAGCCCGTGCCAGCCCTTGTGGCGCCCACGGCGCGCACGGATGGCGAACCGGTCGGCACCCTGTCAGCCGTGCGCTCAGGCGGCAGCAAGTTGTTGCGCGGCGTCAAGGACCTGGCCAAGCAGACCGTGCAGCTGCCCGGCTCGACCGCCAAGGTGGCCGCGGCCTTTGTGCCGCTGACGCGGCTGCTCGGTGGACCGGTCCACATCCAGGACCAGCAGCTCAGCGTTGAGTTCGACAAGATTTTTGCCGCCCTGTACGGGCACCCGCTAACCGAGCAGACGCGGCGCTTCACCACCTACCTGCGCGCACGCAATGTGCTGCCCAACGAAAGCTCGACCGAGAGCCTGATCCGCTACGTGGTCAACGAGTCGGTCGCACGCTCGCCGCTGCCGGTGCCCCAGCAGATCGTCGACGAGTTCTGGACCTTCTTCCACGAGCTGCTGTCCGACCCCGAACTGCGCGGCCTGGCCGACCTGGGCCTGGACATCACGCGCCTGGTGCTCAAGACCTATGAGCCGCTGCTGGTGGAGGTGATCAACGAGCTCAAGGACATCTACTACTCCAACCAGGACCGGCTGGACCTGCTGCTGCGCCGCGTGCAGGTGGTGCGTAGCGACCTGAAGATCATTCGCCGCCAGATCAAGGCGCTGCGCTATATCCGCCCGTTCTTCCAGGCCGACGCCAAGGACTTCGCGGCACAGGCGCAGATTGTTGCCAAGATGGTGCGCGAGTTTGGCCCCTTCTTCATCAAGATGGCGCAGGTGGCGGCCGCCACGTCCAACTTCCTGCCCGATGAAATTGCGCGCGAGCTGGCGGTTTTTCAGGAAGACGTTCCACCGATGTCGGCCGAGGAAGCGCGCAGTGCGCTGATGGACAGTTTTGGCCGACCCTGCGAAGAAATCTACTTTGGCTTTGATGCCGAACACCCGCTCAAGTCGGGCTCCATCGGCTCGGTCTATCTGGCCAAGAAGCCCATGGTGATCGATGGGGTGGAGCATCTGGTGCCCGTCATCGTCAAGATTGGCCGACACAACCTGGATCGTGAGTTCCTGATGGGCAAAACCTCCATCGGACTGATGCTGGTCTCCAGCCAGTACTGGGCGCCCCACGGCAAGCTCACGCCCTTCCTCAAGGCCATGACCGAGCAGATTGATGGCTTTGTCGAAGGTTTTCGCAACGAGCTGCAGTTCGAGCGCGAGGCCCAGGTGCAGAGCAACTTCTCGCGCCGCGCGCAGAACAGCCTGATCTGGCGCGTGCCCGCGGTCTACCGGGCCACCGAGCGCGTGATCGAGATGGAATATGTCGAGGGTGCCGTCAACATCGCCCGCGCCGCACAGTACTTCAAGCCGCGCGACCGCGTGGCCTACCAGCGCGACCTGGCCAAGAAGTTTTTGTTCACCATCCTGAGCCAGATTTTTGTCTACCAGGAGGTGCACGGCGACCTTCACCCCGGCAACGTGATGGTCGACAAGGCCGGGCGCCTGCATTTGATCGACTGGGGCAACACCATTCAGCTGGCCGGCAAGATGCTGCCGGTGCTCAACTACCTGAAGGGCGCGCTGGTGGCCAACCCCGACCTGATGACCGACGCGCTGATCGCCATCTGCACCGACCCCGCGGCCGCGCGGGCCCGGCGCGGCGAGATCCGCGCCGCCCTGGTGCGCACGCTGGACAAGAAAAGCATCAAGCCCCTGTCCTACGACTTTGCCTGGATGCTCTACCAGGAGGGTCCGCAAGGCTGGCTGACCCGCGCCAACACGCTGCTGCATTTGATGTCGAACACCCAGCAGCTGGGCCTGGTGGTGCGCGGTGAATACCTGCACCTGTCGCGCTCCTTCGTGGCCATGATCGCCACGCTGGGCAGCCTGTACGAGGGCGTGCCGCGCCGCCGCGTGGTGGCCGACATCCTGATCACGGTCAACACCTTTCCGGCCCGGTTGCTGCAGGACTTCTTGCGGAGCAACCGCAGTGACATTCGCCAGTCGGTCACCGCACTGGCGCGGCGGGCGGTGTTTGCGGCGCCCAAAGCTCCCCCAGCAAGCCCCTCCATGGCATAAGCGGGCTTCTGGGGCTGACCCAGCCCATTTGGCGGTCTGCGTGGCGGTCTGTTGTGCCACGGAAACACAGGTAAGCCCGCATGGCCTATTTGTTGCATGTGGCCATAGAATTTCCTATTCATCGCCACATTCACTCTATCGAAAGCGAAACATGACCGTATTGCGCAAAGCTTTAACCCTTGGACTCTACGGCGCCGCCGCTGCAGCCGTTGCCACACTCACCCCCGTATCGTTTGCGGTGGCCCAAACCACTGGCGCCGCCAAAGAGGCTGGCCCAGCATTGGAGGGCGTCACCATCGTCGGCTCCCGCCGGGTCAATGCCTCGGCCACCGACACGCCGGTGCCGATTGACTTCATTTCGCTCTCCAAGGTGTCGGAGCAGGGTGGCCAGTTTGACCTGTCGCAGTCCTTGCAATACCTGTCGCCGTCTTTCAACTCCACACGCCAGACCGGTGCCGATGGTGCCGACCTGATCGACTCCGCTTCCCTGCGCGGCCTGGGCTCTGACCAGACCCTGGTGCTGGTCAACGGCAAGCGGCGTCACACCACGGCCCTGGTCAACCTGTTTGGTGCGCGCAACCGCGGCAACACCGGTACCGACCTGAACGCCATTCCTGTGCTGGCCATTGACAATGTGCAGATCCTGCGCGATGGCGCGGCCGCCCAGTACGGGTCGGATGCGATTGCCGGCGTGATGGACATCACACTGAAAAAGAACAAGGGCTGCGAAGCCGTGCTGGGCTACAGCCAATACTCTGCGGGCGACGGCAAGAACTATCTGCCGTCGGTCTACTGCGGTTTTGGCCTGGGCGAAAAGGGCGTGCTCGGCATCACCGCCGAATACTCGGACCGGGGCCGCTCCAACCGCGCCGAGGCCGACAACCCCCGCATCATTGGCGACACGCAGTCCAAGAATTCCACGCTGTACCTCAACGGTGAACTACCCACCACGGCCACCGGCAAGCTCTACTTCACGCTGGGCATGCAGAACCGCGACGCCTCTTCGGCCGCCTTTGCCCGCGGTGGTGTGGGCTCGGACGACATCCCGTCGCGCAACTCGGCGGCCATGTACCCCAACGGCTTTGTACCCTTCATCAACGGCGATATCTCCGACCGCTATGCCATCCTTGGCCACCGCTGGGTCGTGGGCGACTGGAACACCGATCTGTCGCAAACCTATGGCTCCAACGAGATGCGCTACCGCATCTCCAACACCATCAATGCATCGCAGGCCAACAAGGACCTGCTGGGCGGCGGCGCCGGCCGCAGCGCCAGCCTGTTCCAGGCCGGTGGCTTCTCGTTCTCGCAGGCCACCACCAACCTCGATTTCAGCCGCTTCTTTGACGGCTTCTTGCTGGGCTCCAACGTCGCTTTCGGTGCCGAGTACCGCCGCGAGAACTACCAGATCTTCGCGGGTGAGGCCGGCTCGTATGTGGATGCCGACGGCGTGGGCTTCGGCGGCAATGCGGGCAGCCAGGGCTTCCCCGGCTTTCAGCCCGCCGACGCCACCAACCGCAACCGCGAAAGCACCGCGCTGTATGCCGACGTCGAAACCGACGTGACCCAGCAGCTTAAGGTTCAAACGGCGGTACGCGCAGAGCGCTATAGCGACTTTGGCTCCACCACCACCGGCAAGTTGGCCGCCAGCTTCAAGGCCAATGATGCGTTGCTGTTCCGCACCTCGGCTAGCACGGGCTTCCGCGCACCGTCGTTGCAGCAGGTTTACTTCTCGTCCACCTTCACCGACTTCATCAGCGGCCAGCCGCAAGACGTGGTGCTGGCCCCCAACGGCGGCGCCATTGCCAACGCCGCGGGCATTCCCAAGCTCAAGGAAGAGAACTCCCGAAACTTCACGCTGGGTATGACGCTGAAGCCCAGCAACACGCTGTCGATGACGGCCGACGTGTACCAGATCAATATCGACGACCGCATCGGCCTGTCTGGCCGCTTTGATGCCAACAACTATCCGGCACTGGGCGCCAGTCTGGCTGCGCTGGGCGTGGGGCAGGCGCAGTTCTTTGTGAACTCCATCGACACCAAGACCAAGGGGCTGGACCTGACGGTGGCCCACAAGGCCACGTTTGGTGCGGGCAAGCTGTCCAGCTACCTGGCACTGAACCTGAGTCAGACGGATGTGGTCAATGTGCACGCACCGGCCTCGCTCAAGGGATATGAATCGGTGTTGCTGTCGGAGCGGGAACGCCTGTTCATCGAGCAGGGCGGGCCGCGCACCAAGGCCACCATCGGCTTTGACTACAGCCGTGGTGCCTGGGAAACCAACCTGAAAATCATCCACTTCGGCAGCCAGACCCTGGGCACTTTCTCGGGCACCGAAAACGGTGTGCCCAACGCCTTCTACGAGCCCAAGACCTCGGCCGACCTGAGCTTTACCTACAGCATCAACAACAACACCAAGCTGACCTTTGGCGGCAACAACATCTTCAACGTCAAACCCACGAAGCAGGATCCCAATGAAACCGACAACGGCTTCATCTACGACAGCGTGCAGTTCGGCCTGAACGGTGCGTCCTACTTTGCCCGGCTTTGGATGAAGTTCTAGGCACTGTAAGAAATGGCGGGTCCATCCGACCAATGAGCAGCCTTACTATTGGATGAACCCGCCATGCACCTCCTCCACTCTTTGCCCCGATACCGGCGCACGCTGCAAATCCTTGGTGCGCTGGCCGTGGTGCCGGCCCTGATCGGCGCGGTGTCGCCAGCGTGGGCTGCCGCGGCCACCGCTGCCACTACTGCGTGCGAGGCGAGCTCCGGCGCACTGCGCACCCCGGTCATCGAGTTGTTCACCTCAGAAGGCTGCAGCTCCTGCCCGCCAGCGGACCAGTGGCTGTCCACCCTCAAGGGTCAGGCAGTGGTGGCACAGGCCTTTCATGTCGGGTACTGGGACTACATCGGTTGGGTTGACCGGTTTGCGACGCAGGCCAACACGGCGCGCCAAAACGAGATCGCCCGGGCCAACCGCCTGAACAACATCTACACGCCACAAATCGTGCGTGATGGCAAAGACTGGCCGCTGTGGCGAACCGACAGCCTGTTGCAGGGCAACCGCGCCGCGTCCTTTTCGGGGGCCAAGTTCCTGAACGCCGCGCCGCGTGCCGCGCAAGCCAACACCACCGCCCAGGCAACGATTGCCATGCAGCGCATCGCGCAGACCGACCAGTACACGGCGCGGGTCACCCCGGCCGACGGCGTGTCCCACTGGAGTGCTTATTGGACCGTCACCGAGCACGGGCACAACTCCAAGGTGAAGTCCGGTGAAAACAAGGGCGAATTCCTGCAGCACGACTTCGTGGTGCGCCAATATGTGCCGGTCGGCCGCTACGAGGGCGCACAGACGCTGAGCTTTGCCAGCATTGCACCGCAACCCGGGCATGCGCGCCAGGTCAACCTGGTGGTGCACGACAGCCGCTCGGGCGAGCCATTGCAGGCACTCAGCCTGCAGTGCAACTAACAGTCACCTACCCATGCGCTGGCTATGGACCCTGCTCATGGGCGCAGCGCTGGCGCTGGTGTGCGCCGTTGTTGGCGATTGGCTCACACCACCGGCGCTGGCGCGCTGGACCATACAGATCAACGACAACGACGAACTGCGCGCCGCACTGGCCATGGTGGGCGTGCGCCACCTGCCGATATTCCTGATTGCCGTGGCAGGCGGCAACCTGCTGTTTACCGTCGTCAAGAGCACCTCCGTGGCAACCGTGGGCCTGGCCGCCGTGCCCTACTTGCTGTATGTGGTCGGAACCGCCGTGCGCGATTCGCTGGACGCGGCAGAGTCCGCCTTCAGCTGGGTGACCTATGAGCCCGGCTACTTCATCTGGCCGCACTTCATCGCCTTGCCTCTGGGACTGCTGGCGGCGGCGCGGATGGTGAAGCGAAGAGGCGCGACTCCCCAATAACCGCTGGCTCTTCCTTCTACCGCGCTGTCGCCCCAGGTATGTTGGAGTCAGGCGCCTCAATGCGCTCCAGCTTGCTGGCCAGCGATGCCGATGACAAGGCGCCGATGTGGGTATCCACCAGGCGGCCGCTGGCGTCGAAAAACAACGTGGTCGGCAGAGCAGTTGAGCCCAACTGCTCACCGAGTTTCTTCCCCGGGTCAAGAACCACGTTGGCAAGAACCAGTTGGCTCGCAGTGAGGTATTTCTGCACGGTGACCGGGTTTTCGCCCTGGTTCGCGAAAACAAAAGTAACTCCTGGGAGCTGCCGCTGCGCCGCAGAGAGAACCGGCATTTCGCGACGGCAAGGCGGGCACCAGGTCGCCCACAGGTTGACAACCAAGGGCCTGCCATGCGCTAAGCTGGCGAGGCTTTCCGGTGCTCCTTGCAGCGTCATGAGCGAAATTTCCTCGAGATCGGATAGCGCCGGGCCGGTGCCCATTCGAAGAACCGCCGGCGAGACGATCCACATCAGGGTGCCTGCCATTAGCCCCAGCAGGAGCGGCGCCCGCAGCACTGCGCGCCGCCAGCCTTGCCACAGTGCGACGAGGACCGCGGCAAGTACACCTGCCCAAGGGCTGAAGCCGCCATCACGGATATCGATGATGGTCCACGGCGCGCTGCGATAGTTTTCAAACCACTGCAAGACGAAGACAATGCGCGCAGCAAATCCTGCGGCCAACAGCATATCGGTCAGGGTAGCGCCGATACTGACCTGCTGGCGTCGCCCGACGAAGTAGCCGACCACCGCTGCGACGGCGGCGCAGACCAGCGGGATCACCCATGAAGTGGCAAGCGCAAACGGCCCGATGGCTATCGCCACTGGGCTACTCGAAAACAAGCTGCTCCCCTGGAAGTACCGGCCAGGCATCAGTCCAGGTTCCGGTCATGATCACGCTCGGAGCGACTGGCCATGGTCGACCGTCGTCGTAGTGACCAAGAAGCGTTCGGGGATTCACAGGGTTGCCTTTGCTGGAATGGCGAATGGAGGCCAGTCTACAGGCCAAAGTTGACTACTTGCGTACCTTGGACTGGCGCATGAATTGGGCAATTGAGGATGCCACCAGGTTCGGGCGTTTGATCCACGAATAGTGATCGACGGCAACGCCCTCAGTTTCAGACGCGTCCCAATGCAGGTGAATGGGCTTGCAGCGCGTGACCTTGTTGAGCAAAGCCTGCGTGGCTTGGGCAGGCGCCCAGGAATCGGCGGCGAATGTAATCGCCAGTACCGCCCTGTCGAGTGCACGCAGTTGCTGTTCGTAGTCAAGCTGCGATCCTACCGGGCGATATTCACCCGTTCTGGCAACATGGCTCCAATCGCGCATCAAACCCGCCGCTTCTCGGCCACCAAATCCAATCTGTGCGCCCGGAAAGTAACCGAGGATGGGTCCAACAATGCCAGACAAGGTAGTCAAGAGCCGTATCCCCCAACGCAACTTTCCGTGATAGCAGGGCAAATGCACGCTCCCACTGGCAATCAGCACAACACCAGCAATGTGCACAGGGTTGCCTGCTGCAGCTACGAGCCCCAACTGCCCACCAAGACTGTGACCGCCCAGCCAAATCGGAGCACGCGGTGCGCGGTGCCGAACTGCGGCAATCAGGGCAGGAATATCCAACTCGACCAGATGGCGGTATCCGAAATCACTACTCCGGCCCGCCCGCACGGAGCTACTGCCTATGCCCCGCCAGTCTGGGGTGCATAGCTGCACCTCATGTTGGGTCATTTCGTTTCCGAGGTGGCGATAGACCTTAGCAGGGGTCCCCAGCGCCGAAAGGAATATGAGCACCGGCGCGGCGGAGTCGGGGGTTGGATAAAAGGTCGCATTGAAGCGATGCTGATCATTGGCTGTGATGGTCAGCGTCTGTGGTGGCGTCATGGTGTGGGTAGCTTACTGTGTTTGTTGCCGGGCAACGAAACGCAAGACGTGCTCCATCACGCTGGATGAAGTTGACCGGTTCGCCCTACGCTGGCAATTGCCAAGCTGTGTGTCCATACAGTATCCTATGGCCACATTCTGCACCTGTCCGCGCACCAATGCCCCGTACCACCGTTATCAACGAGATTGCCCTGAGCCGCTCCCACGCGCGGCGGTTGCGCGATATCTATCGTTCCGCGGGTTGGCCCTGCCAGGACAGCTTGGAAGTGGAGCTGCTGGCCGCCGGACTGCTGGAGCGGCTGGTGGATCCCAGCGGACATGACAAGGTGCGGTTGACCGACACAGGGATTGCGTTTCTGGCCCAGGCCTTTCACACCAACCGTCAGGCCCGCTCGGCGCACGAGGCGCTGGTGGACCGGGTGGCGCAGCAAATGCTGCGCGACGGTCGCATTGTCTGGACCGATCTGAGCATCCGCGCTCGGCTGCCAACCCAGCCCGAGGAGAAAACGCGCTGGAAGATTTGCATGCCCGATGTGTTCTCCATTCGCAACACCACGGTGGCGGGCTACCTGGAGCCGGTGGTGCACGAGATCAAGGTCAGCCGCGCCGACCTGCTGGGCGATCTCAAGTCTCAAGACAAGCGCGACAGCTACCTGGATGCAGGTGGACAGTGCTGGTATGTGCTGGGCTGCAACCGCAAGGGCAAGCCCATTGCGCAGGCCGACGAGATACCCGTCGAGTGCGGCGTCATGTTTCTGCAGGGCGAACGGCTGGAGGTTGCGCGCAATGCGCCCAAGCGCGCGGTGGCAGACCTGCCGTTTGCGCTGTGGATGGTGCTGGCCAAATCCACTCCGCTGCGCGCCAGTGCCGACCTGGGTACCGATGGACCTGACCAAACTATGCTGATCGAACGCGATCCGGACACGCCCGTAGAGCCACAGTCATGAACCAGGTACCGGCTGACAACGCGGCAGAGGTTGGCACCGAGCAAGCCTACGCCGTTTCGGTGCGCAACCTGTGTGAGTTTGCCGCCAAGCTGGGCGACCTGGACTTGCGCTTCACACCGTCGCCCACCGCACAGCAGGGGCGCGAGGGGCACCAACTGGTGGCCAGCCGGCGCCCGCCGGGCCACGAGGCAGAGGTCACGCTCACCGGCACGTTTACAGGCTCCGGCGCAGGGACCAGTCTGCGGGTGAGTGGACGGGCCGACGGCTACGACCCCGCGCGCAACGTGCTGGAGGAGGTCAAGACCTTTCGGGGCGCGGTGGCGGCCATTGCGCCCAACCACAGCGCGCTGCACTGGGCGCAGCTCAAGGTCTATGGCTGGTTGATGTGCCACAGCCGGGCGTTGCCCGATATCTCGCTGTGTCTGGTGTACTTTGATGTCGTGGAGCAGACCGAGCATCCCATTTCCGAGGTTTGGTCGGCCGCCGATCTGCAGGCGTTTTTTGATGCCCTGTGCAAGCGCTTTCTGGGCTGGGCCCAAAGCGAGCAGACGCACCGGCGCACGCGCGACGCGGCGCTGCGGGCGCTGGAGTTTCCGCAGTTGCCGTTTCGCCCCGGGCAGCGGGACCTGGCGGGTGCCGTGTACCGGGCCTGCGTGCAGTCCCGCCCGCTGCTGGTGCAAGCACCCACCGGTATTGGCAAGACCATTGGCACGGTGTTCCCGGCCCTGCGCGCCATGCCCGAGCGCGGTGTCGACAAGCTGTTTTTTCTGACCGCCAAGACGCCCGGGCGCCAGGTGGCGCTGGAGGCACTGCACAAGCTACGCGCCGCCCGCGCGGGTACCGGCCACACATCGGTGTTCCCCTTGCGGGTGCTGGAACTGGTGGCCAAGGACAAGTCGTGTGAACACAAGGACAAGGCCTGCCACGGCCAGTCCTGCCAGCTGGCCCAAGGCTTCTACGACCGGCTGCCCGCTGCACGCCAGGCCACCGCGCAGCAGGGCTGGCTGGACCAGCACAACCTGCGCACAGTGGCACTGGCACACACGGTGTGCCCCTACTACCTGGGCCAGGAGATGGCGCGCTGGGCCGATGTGGTGGTGGGCGACTACAACTACTACTTTGACCGCAGTGCCATGTTGTACGCGCTGACGGCCAACAACCAATGGCGGGTCTGCGTGCTGGTGGACGAGGCGCACAACCTCTACAGCCGGGCCTGCAGCATGTACAGCGCAGACCTGACCCACGGCGAGACGCTGGACATCCACCCCGACATGCCCTCCGTGTTGCGTGGCAGAGTGGTCGACTTGCTCAACCACTGGCAGCTGCTGCAGATGGCGGCCGAGCGCGCCGAGCGGAGCGTCACCTGGAAGCTGCTGGACGCCGTGCCCGAAGACTGGTTGCGCAGCCTGCAGCGGCTGAACAGCGCGGTCGGTGAATACCTGAACGACCATGCAGACGAAACCCATGACGCCTGGTTGCCGTTCTATTTCAAGACGCTGGCGTTTGCCACGCTGGTCGATGAATTCGGTGAGCATTCCCTGTGTGAACTGGATCTGGCGCCCGCGCCGTCGCAGGGTTTCGAGGAAGCGGGCAGACTGGCGCTGCGCAACATCGTGCCAGCCCACTTCATCCGGGCGCGCGTGGAAGCGGCGGATTCCATGGTGCTGTTTTCTGCCACGTTGAATCCTGCGGACTATTACATCAATCTGCTGGGCTTGCCCGAGACCACGCAGTCGCTGGAGGTTGCGTGCCCGTTCGAACCGGCGCAACTGACCGTATCCATTGCACCGGTGTCAACCCGGCGGGATGACCGCCTGGCCTCGTTGGACGCACTGGTGGATACGATGGCGCGGCAGTTTGAGCTGCAGTGCGGCAATTACCTGGCTTTTTTCAGCAGTTTTGACTACCTGGAACTGGCGCTTGCGCGGCTGCAAACGCGCCACCCGGCCGTGCCGGTCTGGGCGCAACAGCGTCAGATGGGAGAGACCAGTCGCAATGCGTTCCTGCAAAAGTTTGATGTGGCGGGGCAAGGCATTGGCTTTGCCGTGCTGGGTGGTGTGTTCGGTGAAGGCGTTGACCTGCCGGGAAGGCGGCTGATCGGCGCCTTCATCGCAACCCTGGGCCTGCCGCAGTTTGATGCCGTCAACCAGGAGATCTGCGAACGCATGCAGGCCCGCTTCGGCCGGGGCTATGACTACACCTATGTGTACCCCGGCATACAAAAGGTGGTGCAGGCTGCCGGGCGCGTGATTCGCACCCCGACGGACACCGGCACCATCATCCTGCTGGACGAACGCTACCGGGAGTTTCGCTACCGGTCGCTGTTGCCTTGCTGGTGGCGCCTTTGACGTACCGGTCGAACCAGCGCACCATTTCGTAGACGAGTTGTTCGTTGGACTCCTGGGCCGCATACCAGTGCGGCTCGTGGGGGAGCATGACCAGTCGCGTCGTACCACCGTTGCCCCGGATTGCCTCATAGAGTTTGCTCGATTGCAAGGGCGTGGTGCCCGGGTTCGCATCCTCGGCACCATGCACCAGAAGAATAGGGGTTTTGAGCGTGTCAGCGTAGAAGAAAGGCGAGGCCTTTTTGTAGACCTCAGGCGCTTGCCATATGGAACGGCGTTCGTTCTGAAAACCGAAGGGCGTGAGGGTCTTGTTGTAGGCGCCGCTGGTGGCCACTCCCGCCTTGAACAGGTTCGAGTGGGCCAGCAGATTGACCGTCATCAGTGCGCCGTGGCTGTGTCCCGTGACGCCCACGCGGTCAGGGTCTGTAACGCCCATGCGCACGGCTTCGTCGACGGCTGCCTTGGCATCTGCAACCAGCTGCTCCAGGTAGGTGTCGTAGGCTTTTTTGGGGTCGCCAACAATGGGGAAGGAGGCGTTTTCTATGAGCGCATAGCCAGCCAGCAGCAGGAGCCGGTGTTGGCGCAGCCGGGTGAATGTGGCTTGCGAGCCCGTCACCTGGCCCGCCTTGGATGGGTCGGCATAGTCCAGCGGATAGGCATAGAGGATGGTCGGTACGCGGGTACCTGGCTGGTAGCCGGGCGGGGTGTACAGCGTGAACGACAGGTCCAGCCCGTCGGCGCGCTTGTATTGGACCAGTTGCTTCTTGATGGCCCGCACGGCGGGTGTCGGATCGGGAATGCTGGTGATGGCCGCACGCGTCGCGCTGAAGACCGCTTCTCCGGCAGGTGCCTGGAGTGCAGTTCCCAGTGTGAGCCGGAAGGCATTGGGTGCGTCGATGGCCGTCTGGCGCCAGGTGATGAACGAGCGCGTATCGGCACCATTGAATGCCAGAAAGTGTTCGTAGGCATCGCCGTCGCTGCGAAACAGGCGCTCGGTCTTCAGGGTCACCAGGTCTAGGCGGTCCAGAAACGGGCGTGCACCTTGGGGCGAAGCACCGGCGCCGGAGAGGTAGATGGCGTCGCCGTCCATGCGGAGCACGCGTGCACCGTTGGGCAAGCGCTGGAACTGCGGGTTGCCGGGGTCGGCGTATTTCTCTTCGGATGACTGGTCCCACAGCAGGCGCTGCTTTTGCTGGGCGTCATCGACGTTGACGATATGGGTGCGTTCCCAATGGCGGTTGTGGTCGTACTCCTGCAAAAGTGCCACGTTGGGCCGTGGGCTCCACAGCAAGCCGGCAAATCGCTGTTCGGTTCTGGCGATTTCCGTAGCGGGCGCGTCGAAAGGCGCCTTGGCCATCATGAGTTTGTCGCGTGCGGGAACCGTGACGCTCCAGTCGCCGCCGTCCAGGGCCTCGACCCAAACCAGCGTAGCGGGTTCGGTGGCCCGCCATGCAAACTCGCGGGGACCGACCGGCACGCCGTGGATGGGAACCCGGTCTTCCAAGGGGCGTGACGTGATCGTGCGCACAACGGTGTCCACCCGGTTCGCGCTATCCCAGACTTGAACATCTTTAGGAAACCGGTGGTAGGTGGTCAGGTAGGAATAGGGCCTGTGAATGGCCGTGACCAGCAAGTGCCTGCCATCCGGCGCGGGCACGACCGCATCGAAATTTCCCGGCTTTCCAATGGGGGTGATGGCCGATGTCACGGCGTCGACCAGAGCCATCTGGGTTGCCGCGTAGTAGTCGAACAGGTTTTCGTCGTGCGGGTTGTTCAGCGTGTCGCGCTTTTCGTAGGTGCTGCTCTGGCCTTTTTCGCCCGCGGACTCCTGAATGCTGGGACCCTGCGGAACCAGGGGTTCTGGCGGCGGTGCACCAATCTGGGCGGGAATCAGTTTGACCAGCAAGGTCTTCTGGTCAGGCATCCATTGCACTTCGCCACCAAACATCGGGTTCAAGCGCGCACCGGGCACGCGATGGACCTTGCCGTTGCTGGCGTCGCCGACCCACAGTTCGACCGTATCCGCGGTGATGTTGGCAAAGGCAAAGCGCTTTCCGTCCGCGGACCAATGGGGCGCATCGGGGCAGGCGTCGGGCGAGAGTGCTACGGGTGTCTTGGCCCCGGTGGCAACGTTTACCAGCTCGAAGCCCGTCACACAAACGCGTGTCCCATTGCCGCCGGCGCGGTCATGCTTGCTGCGGTTCCTGGTTTCTACCCGCGCACCGGCCAGGCGTACAAACGGCGTCGATACTTGGGCAATCTTTGGATAGTCCTGGCGGGTCACCAACAGTATGGTGTCGAGCGTCGGGCTGACCACGGGAGTGGCCGGTGACGGCGCCTGCATGACGTCAAGGATGTCTTTGGGCGGTTGGTTGTACCCGCTGACCGGCGAGGCTGCGGGCGGTTGCGCCGCCAGGGCCATACAGGAAAGGGATGCGGCTAGTGCCGTGGCCAGGCAATGGATGAGCAGGGGGGGCATCAAAAGGCTTACTCCGATGGACAGGTTGTGGCATGTGGCGAACCGGTTTGCACGCCATGAAGAGGCCTAGATGCTACCAATGTCTTGCCTCAATGTCCCGTGCCTGCGTGTGGGCTATGATGAATCGCGATGTTTCATCTGAGCCATGCGTTTTGACAGCTAACTGGAGATTGAAATGACTCGAACCCCAAGAAGTTTTTCAGTGTTGATAGCAGCACTTTCCGTATGGGGCATGGCGACGCACCTGGCGTCTGCCGGTCCACTGGACGAGGCCCGTGCCCAGGCACATCTGAACGCGGTCGCTGCTGGCGATATCGATGGGCTGATGCGTGACTATGACGAAGATGCCTATATGGACTGGATCGGTGGTCCACTGGATGGTCGCTACCGCGGAAAAGACCAGATCAAGGCGGTCTGGCAGAAATTCATCGCCGCCAATGCGGGCGCGCCGCGACCGGTCAAATTCAGCCCGCTCGAGGCCTTCACCAATGCCAAGGGTGCCACGGTTCATGCCTCGGCTGAATATGGGGGTACGACGCCCGTAAAGGTCTGGCACGCCCTGAGCTACCGCGATGGAGCCCTGGGCACTGAAATCTGGCAGATCGCACCGGCCATCAAACTTGCGCCATGAGGCCCGGCCTCGTTGCCTTGCAACTGGCGCTTGTGCTGCTTTGCGCCCGTGCGGTCGCAGCCACCGTTGACGCGACGGTACTGACATCGGCAGGACGCCCGGTTGAAGATGCGGCGGTGGTGGTCGAGCCGGTTGCCGGCGTGGCCCCCAAGGGTCAACGCACGGTGACCATTGAGCAGCGGGACCGTGAGTTCATTCCCTATGTCTCCATTGTCGAGACCGGAACCATGGTCGAGTTTCCAAACCGCGACGCCTTCAAGCACCATATTTATTCTTTTTCTTCACCCAAGATTTTCGAGATCAAGCTGTACGCCGGAAAGCCTGTGCTTCCAGTGCTGTTTGACAAGCCTGGAGAGGTGGCACTGGGCTGCAACATCCACGACTGGATGGAGGCCTATGTACTGGTGGTGAACACACCGTACTTTGCCAGGACGGATGCCGCTGGCCACGCTATCCTTCGAAACGTGCCTGCGGGAAACTATCGCTTGCGCGTCTGGCATCCGCGGCAAGAGGGTGAATGGCCCCTGCGGGACATCGAGATTCGTCCCGGTGCTGCACCCACCAAACTGGCCTTGGTGGCCGACATCCATGCCCGCGTGTTGAAACCCAAACCCCCGGTTGATTCCGACAAGTACTGACCATGATTTTGAGGACGCTTCAACGTCGCATCGTCGTCGTGTTTGTCGGGTTGCTCTTGCTGGTGATGGGGCTGATTGTGGGACTGGTCAGCGGCAGCAACCAGCGTATGGTGGCCAGCGAAACGGCCCGGGAGCTGGCGGTGGGCACGCGTATCTTTCAGCGGCTGGTGGAGCAGAACCAGCGCCAGCTGGAAACGGCGGCCACAGTGCTGTCCGGTGATTTTGCCTTTCGCGAAGCCATTGCCACGCAGGACAGAGCCACCGTGCACTCGGTCATCCGCAACCATGGCCTGCGCATCGGTGCCCAGGTGATGATGGTGATCAGTACCGATGGTCAGGTCATTGCCGACACCCAGCAGCAACTCACCGTGCCGCGGTCGTTCCAGTTTGAGGATCTGCTGACCAATGCGCAGGCGTCGGGCAAAAGCTCGGGGTTCCGGCAGATGAAGGACGGGTATCTGTACCAGCTCGTGCTCGTCCCCATCCTGGCCCCTAAGCTCATCGCCTGGGTCGGCATGGGTTTTCAGGTCGATGACCAGTGGGCCAACGGCTTGTCGGAAGTCATAGGGCTGACCGTGAGCGTGGTGCGTCGCCAGGGCGCGGAGGTCAGCGTGCTGGCATCTTCTCTGGACGACGCCAAGCGGACCGTGCTGGCAGGCGCTTTGCAGGACGCCCCCGACGGTGACTCCTGGGAATTGGCAATCGGCGCGGACCATTTCCAGACCGTGCAATTGCCGTTGGGGCAAGAGGTGTCGGTGGTGCTACAGCGATCACTGGAGCAGGCCCAGGCGCCCTACCAGCGCCTGCAAAACGTGTTGTTGGTGGTGATTTTGGGTGGTGTACTGCTGTTTGCGGGCGGCAGTGTGATGCTGGCCCGCAGAATTGTCAGGCCACTCGACGAGCTGTCGGTTTCAGCGCGCCGTATCGAGTCGGGTGACTATTCACAGCCCATGCCCGCCATGCCCAGGGACGAGATCGGCCAATTGGCGCTGAGCTTTAACCACATGCGCGAACGTGTCGCCAGCCGCGAAGAGAAAATTCTTCGCCTGGCCTATGAAGATTCCCTGACCGGCCTGGCCAATCGCACGCGCTTTCTGGAGGCCCTGGGGCAACGTCTGAACCATGGCAGCGGAGCCGTGGCCATTCTCAATATTGACCGATTTGCGTCCATCAACAATGCGCTGGGCAATGGGGTGGGGGATCAGTTGCTGATCGAGATTGGCACGCTCCTCGGCCAGATTACACCGGCACCCACGCTGCTGGCCCGGCTGTGGGGTGACGAATTCGCGTTCCTGTTGTGCGGTGCCGGCAAGGAAGAAGCCCTGGCCTTTACCCAGTCGGTTCTTGCCGTACTGAACCGGCCGGTCACCCTGGACGGGCAGCGGCTGGACATTGGCGGAAGCCTGGGGGTTGCGTTGTACCCGCAGGATGCCAATGACGTGACCGAATTGCTCCGTGGTGCGGACCAGGCTATGGCTCTGGCCAAACGACGCCGCACCGGTTTCGCGTTTGCATCCGGCAGCGGCGGCCAGCCGGTCCACGAGCAGCTGTCGCTGGTCGGCGAGATGCGCGAGGCCCTGGCGCGTCAGGAATTCGTGCTGCACTACCAGCCCAAGCTGGATATGGTCACTGGAAAGATTGTTGGCGCTGAGGCGCTGTTGCGCTGGCAGCATCCTGTTCGCGGGCTGGTTTCACCGGTCCATTTCATTCCGTTTGCCGAGCAGACCGGGTTTATCCGCGAGATCACGCCATGGGTACTGGAGCGCGTCATCGCGCAGGCGGCCCAGTGGCGCCACGACGGTCTGGAACTCGTGGTGTCTGCCAATCTCTCGGCGCTGGACATGCTCAGTCCAAACCTGGTGACGCAGGTGCGGGATTGGCTGGAACTGCACCAGCTGGCACCGGCCAGTTTGTGTCTGGAAATTACCGAAAGTGCGTTGATGGATGAACCCGAACTGGCACTGTCGCACCTGACCGAACTGTTCCAGTTGGGCGTGAAGCTTTCGATTGACGACTATGGGGTCGGCCAGGCATCACTGGGCTATGTGAAGACCCTGCCGGTGCACGAGTTGAAGATCGACCAGTCCTTTGTGACAGCGGTTGCCGGGTCACCCAAGAACGCGGCCATCGTTCGGTCCACCATTTTGCTGAGCCACGAGTTGGGATTGACCGTCACCGCCGAAGGCGCCGAAACGCCGGCTGACCTGACCTGGCTTGCGCAGAATGGTTGCGACGTAGCCCAGGGCTATGGCATTGCGCGGCCCATGCCGGCCGAAGCACTGCCGGGCTGGATAGCAATTACAGAAAAGTGCCTGTAGCCCTCGTCATTCCTTGCTGATTAGCTACTATATCTATAGCGTTTTGAGTCGATCCAGGGCGGCGAGCAATGTGGCGTCCTGCTTCGCAAAGCAGAAGCGCACCACGCGCTGGTCGAACCCGTTGCCGTAAAAGGCCGACAAGGGAATGGCCGCCACGCCTATCTCGGCGGTGAGCCATTGGCAAAAATCTGCCTCGCCCAGATCACTGACATTGGAGATGTCCACACACTGGAAGTACGTGCCTTCGCTGGGCAGCAGCGTGAAGCGGGTGTTGGCCAGGCCAGAGCGGAACAGGTCGCGTTTGCGCTGGTAGAAGGCGGGCAGGTCGCGATACGGTGCCGGGTCTGCCATGTAGGCGGTCAGTCCGTATTGCATGGGCGTGTTGACGGTGAACACGTTGAACTGGTGCACCTTGCGGAACTCGGCCATCATGGAGGGCGGGGCTGCCACATAGCCGACCTTCCATCCGGTCACGTGGTAGGTCTTGCCGAAGCTGGAGACGATGAAGGCGCGCTCGGCCAAGCCGGGGTAGCGGGCCGCGCTCTCATGCGGAGCCCCGTCAAACACCATGTGCTCGTAGACCTCGTCGCTGATCAGCAGCACGTTGGTGGGCACCAGAATCTCCTGCAGGCGCAGCATGTCCTGGTGCGTCCACACGGTGGCACTAGGGTTGTGCGGGCTGTTGACGATGATGGCGCGGGTCCTGGATGTGATCGCCGCCGCGATCTTGTCAAAGTCGGGCCGGAAGCTGCCCGGTGTCAGCGGCACGCGCACGGCGATGCCGCCGGCAAGCTCGATGTTGGGCACGTAGCTGTCGTAGCAGGGCTCCAGCACGATGACCTCGTCACCGGGGTGCACCACGGCCAGGATGGCGGTGATGATGGCCTGGGTGGCACCGGCGGTGATGGTGATCTCGTCCACGGCGCGGTAGCTGCGGCCATACAAAGCCGCGATCTTGCTGGCTATGGATTCCCGGAACTGCGGGATGCCTGGCATGGGGGGATACTGGTTGTGGCCGGCCTGCATGGCATCTGTCACATGGTTGACCAGGGCCGGATCACAGGCAAAGTCCGGAAAACCCTGGCCAAGGTTGACGGCCTTGTGCTGCACGGCAAGGGCCGACATCACGCTGAAGATGGTGGTGCCTACGTTGGGCAGGCGGGAGGTGAGGGCGGGAGTCATGTCAGCAGGGTCTCAATAGTCGTAGTTCTCGGTGTGGCCATCCATGGCGCGGGCAATCAGCTTGCGGTCCAGGCGGTCGCTGAGCAGCTCGGCAAAGGTGTACACAAAGTTGCGCAGGTAGGCACTGCGTTTGAAGGCCACACGGGCCACATTCTGGCCAAACAGGCTGCCACCGGGCCGCACCACCAGGCCGCTCTTACCGCCATCATCGATCACATCGCGCACGGCCATCTCGGCCGCTATGCCCACGCCCAGGCCCAGGCGCACATAGGTCTTGATCACGTCCGAATCGATGGCTTCGAGCGCAATGCGGGGTTCGAGCTTGCGGGTGGCAAAGGCCTGGTCGATCTTGGTGCGGCCGGTGAACGACGGGTGGTAGGTGATCAGCGGTTCGAGCGCAATGTCTTCCAGCGTGATGCGCTCCTTGCGTGCCAGAGGGTGGTCGGTGGGCAGCACCAGCATGTGCTGCCATTCGTAGCATGGCAGGGTCACCAGTTCGGTGTAGTCGGCCAGGGACTCGGTGGCAATACCGATCTCGGCCACTTCGTCGATCAGCATGCGGGCCACCTGGTCCGGCGAGCCCTGGTGCAGGCTGATGTTGACCTTGGGGTAGGCAGCGCGCAGGGCTGCAACCTTTTCCGGCAGCACGTAACGCGCCTGGGTGTGGGTGGCGGCGATGGACAGGGTGCCGCTGTCTTCGGCGCTGTACTGCTCGCCAATGCGTTTGAGGTTGCCGACTTCGCGCAGAATCAGGTCAATGCTTTTGAGCACATGCTGGCCAGGCTCGGTCACGCGTTTCAGGCGCTTGCCGTGTCGGGCAAAGATTTCTATGCCCAGTTCTTCCTCCAGCTCGATGATGGCTTTGGAGACCCCGGGCTGTGAGGTATGCAGGGCTTTGGCGGCTTCCGTCAGGTTGAGGTTGCGTCGGACGGCTTCCTGGACAAAACGGAATTGGTGCAGGTTCATATCGAATCTCAACTAAAGAAGAGATTCATTATGCCGGATGCGATGCTTTCTAACGACTGCCCAGGGCAATTTCTGCCAGCAGCCGTACCAGTCGGGTATCTTCACCGACGGCGGGCTGCAGGGTGAACTGCACGTTCGGGTGGCTGGCCTGCAGCGCTTCCACCAAAATTGGCAGGTCCTCCCGAGCGTGTTTGCCCACCCCCAGAAACAACGGCAGGATGGTGACATTGCGCGCGCCCTGGGCGAGCAGCGCGCGGGTCGCTGTGGGCAGATCGGGCTTGCTCAGCTCCAGGTAGGCGCAGACCACGGGTGTGGCGGGGGACAGCATTGCGATCTGGGTCGCCACTGCCTCAATCGGCTTGTGCCACAAGGGGTCCCGCGAGCCGTGGGCAAACAGAATGATGCCGCGTTCGGCAGGCGTAGTGGTCATCGTCGTATCACCAGCCAGGTGAAGGCCGTCAGTGAGAAAAAGGAATAGATCAGGCCCGGCAAGGCCGCGGTGATCCAGGGCTGCCACCCGCGCAGCGCGCCCAGATCTCCGAGGACATTGTTGAGCAACACAAAGCTGATGCCCGCCATCACGCCGCCAAACACATAGGTCGCGACGCTGCCTGAGCGGAAATGCAGGTAGGCAAATGGCAGGGCCAGCACCACCATGACCAGACAACTCAACGGGTAGAACACCTTTTTCCAGAACTGGATCTCGTACTTTTGTGCCGTCTGGCCATTGGCATCCAGGTGGCGCATGTACTGGAACAGGTCAATGGTTCCCATGCGTTCCGGGCGCAGTACGGCCGTGGCGACCATTTCGGAGCTGATCTGCGTCGGCCAGCGAAAGGTCTCAATCACGGTGCGGTCCACCCGCGTGGCATTGGCGTCGGTACTGGTGAATTCGGTATGGTCCGCCCGGTTGAGAAGCCACGAGTCGTCTTTGCCGAATCTGGCCGTCTGGCTTTCGGTCATGGACACCAGAATGCCCTGGTTGTCGAATTCGAAAATACGCACGTCGCGCATGCTGGCGTCGGGCGCCAGGGCACCCACGTTCACCGCATAGTGGCTGTAGGCCTGCCGCTCCTTGAGCCAGGCGCCGGTCTTGCCGACCGTCACTTTGCCCTGGTAACGTGACTTCAACAATTGTGCGGTTTTATCTGCCATGGGGGCAACGTAGTCACCGACGGCAAAGGTAAAGGCCACAAACCCCAGGCCCAGTGCCAGCAGAGTGCGCAGCGCCAGCCAGGGGCCAAGCCCGCTGGTGCGCAGAATGGTGAATTCGGAGCTTTGCGCCAGACGCGCCATCACGAAGATGGTGCCAATCAGCACGGTGATGGGCAGCAGCTCATACAAATGGCTGGGCAACATCAACCCCACATAGAGGAGTGCCTGCGCCACGGTATAGCCGGTGGCCTTGTGCTTGCCGACCGCCTGCAGTTCTTCGACGAAGTCAAAAAAATAGAACAGAGTGACGAAGCCCAGTGTGACCAGGATGACGGCGAGGATGACTTCCCCATACAGAAGGCGTCGTACAGTCTTCACGGTGTGCCTTCAGGTGCGTGGCTGGCGCGCCGGGTTGCGCCCGGGAGTCTGAAAACCCAGTTGTTGTTGCGTTTGGTGAGCCATAACAGGGCCAGGGCCAGCGCGCCCCCATGCAAGGCGACAAGATAAGCAGCAAATTGCACCTGGCCGGTTTCGATCCAGCTTTTACCCAGGATCAGCAGGTTGAAGTAGACGACAAAGGCACCAAAGGCAAAGCCCAGGTTGGCGGCGCGTCCGACCCGGGGATTGACCCCTGCGGCCGCCAGGCCAATGACGACAAAATTGATGGCGGCGAGCGCCAGCCCGGCGCGCCAGGCCAGTTCCGCCAGGTGCGCCTTGGTTGGGCTCGCCAGGAGTTCGAGTGTGCTTTTGGCCGCCGACGGAACGAAGCTGCGGGCCGACTGGTCGTCGGCATCCACCTGGGCACCATAGGTGGTAAATGCAGCCACGGTCAGGTCGGGCTTGCCCGCAACCTTTTCGAGACGCTGGCCGTTTTGCAGGACCAGAAACTTTTCGCCGTTGATGATCTCGATATGCCCGCTACGCGCCGAGGTGATGGTTTCCTTGTCCAACTTGTGGGTCGCAATGAAGACGTTGCTGCCGGCCTGTGTGCCACTGGCATCTTTTTCAATGAAAAAAACGCGTTCTCCACTGGCAGATTCCTGAAATTGGCCTGGCTCAATACGGGCCAGATCGCCCCGTTTCTCGTAGCGGTCCCGCATGTCCTCAATGCGCCCATAGGCCCAGGGCAGTATCAACAGGGCCAGTGCCGTGATGACCAGCAGAATGGGCCAGGCAAAGCGGAACAGGGGTTTGATCAGGGATGTCAGGCTGTGTCCACTGCCAAACCAGATCACCATTTCACTGTCGCGAAACATGCGGGTCAGCACGCTGAGCACTGCGATGAGCAGGCACATGGACAAAATGGTGGGCATGTCGGACAGCACCGTGTAGCCCATGATAATCATCACATCCGAGGGGTTGAATACACCCCGTCCGGCCTCACCCAGTGTGCGGATCAGCGTCATCGTCATGACCACTGTGACCAGCACCACCAGGGTTGCACCAAAACTGCGCGCGAGTTCTTTGCGGAGGGAGGAATGGAATAACATGGCGACAAAGGAAAACCTGAATTATGAACTTTGAACTCAAACCCATGGGCCTGGTAGCGGCCTCGACCGAAAAATGCGACGCACTGGTGATCCTGGTACCGGCAGATTTCAAGGCTGGGAAAGACGATTTGTCTGCTCTTGTGGCGCAGGCGCTCAAGTCTGCGGACTTGGAAACCAAACCTGGAAAGCTGTTGGCCCTGTACCGTCCCGTACAGGCCAACGCGCCGCGTGTGGTGTTGGTGGGCATGGGCTCCGGGTCCGCGCGCGATACGCGCACGGCGGTGCTGGCGGCAGTTGCGTCCGTCAAGTCGCCGTCGCTCAAGAAGCTGCTGGTTTGTTTTGCCGCTCCCGCCCGTGAAGAGGCGGTGCGGGCCGTGGTCGCGGCGGTAGCCGACGCGACGTATGCATATACCCACACCAAATCCAAGCCGGAAGGCCGCACGCTGAGCAAAGTGCTGGTGGCCACCACCAACGCCTCCGAGGTGCAAGCGTCGTTTGACCGTGCAGCCGGTATCGTGGTCGGCGCGGAACTGGCCAAAGAATGGGCCAACCGCCCCGCCAACCACGCCACACCTACGCTGTTGGCCGAAGCCGCCAAGGAACTGGCGCAATTGCCCAAGATCAGTTGTGAGGTATTGGGGCACAAAGAAGTGGCCAAACTGGGCATGGGTGCATTCATGGCAGTGGCCCAGGGCTCCGACCAGCCGCTGAAATTTGTGATTCTGAAATACAGTGGCGCAGCCAAATCCCAGGCGCCTACGGTCCTGGTGGGCAAGGGCATCACGTTTGATTGTGGTGGCATTTCCATCAAGCCAGCCCCCGAAATGGATGAAATGAAATTCGACATGTCGGGCGCGGCCAGTGTGTTGGGCGTGTTCCGTTCATTGGCAGCGTTGAAGCCCGCCATCAATGTGGTGGGTTTGATCCCGGCCTGCGAAAACCTGATCAATGGCCTTGCCGTGAAACCCGGTGACGTGGTGACTAGCATGAGCGGCCAGACCATCGAGATTCTCAACACCGACGCCGAAGGCCGCCTCGTGTTGTGTGATGCACTGACCTATGCCGAGCGGTTCAAACCGGTAGCGGTGGTGGACATTGCGACCCTGACCGGTGCCTGTGTGATTGCCCTGGGTGGTGTGCGCAGTGGACTGTTTGCCGCGCAGGAAGAACTGGGCGCCGCCCTGTTTGCGGCCGGTGAGGTCGCCCAGGATCTGTGCTGGAGGATGCCGCTGGACGAAGACTATGCCGAGGGCTTGAAGACCAGCTTCGCCGATGTCGCCAATGTGGCTGGCCGGGCTGGCGGCGCTATTACGGCCGCGAAGTTTCTGCACCGTTTTACTTCCAAATTCCCATGGGCGCATCTGGACATCGCCGGCACGGCCTGGAAGAGTGGCGCGGCCAAAGGCGCAACCGGTCGTCCGGTGGGTCTCCTGGTTGAATACCTGATGACCCAGGCAAACTCCAAGTGACCGCGCTGGCTTTTCACTTCGGTGCGCCCGACAAGCTGGGCTACGCGTGCCGATTGTTGCGAAAAGCAGTTGGCAGTGGGGCCCAGGTGGTCGTGGTGGCAGATGCAGACGCCATCGCGCAGCTGGATGCGGATTTGTGGGCTCTGTCACCGACGGAATTCTTGCCACACTGTCTGGGCACAGCCGGCGATTCAGTCCACAGCCGGTCGCCGCTGGTATTGGTGACCGACATCAGCCAGACGCCCGATCAACGCGGTGTGCTGGTGAACCTGGCGGAATCCGTGCCCAACGGTTTTGAGCGCTTTGATCGGTTGATTGAAGTAGTGGGTACCGATGCCACCGACCGCGCGCAAGCCCGCAGTCGCTGGAAATACTACACGGAGCGCGGCTACCCGATTACTCGCCACGATCTGGCTTTGAAACCTGCGGACTGATGCCCACGAATAAACCCGCACCCCGATTTGTTCCCACCCTGACCGAGGTCGTTAGACCGGGGTTGCCAAAACCCCCGCCCGTGGTCGATCGTGACGAATTGGTGGAGCAGGTTCTGCAAGCCCTGAAACCCCGCCTGGAACAGCAGTTACGCGCATCGCTGCAGGCGGTTGTTGAGCAGCATTTGCGGACTGCGGCGCCGCGGATGCAACACGACATGGAAGAAGCCGTCGAGGCTGCCGTTTCGAATGCCATACGCCGCATGGCCCAACATTACACATGAGTCCGTGCTCAGGAGTCTCTATGCATATCCCGTTGAAACCTGTTGTCTTGGTGCTTGTTGTCGCCAGTCTGCTGACCGCTTGCAGCCAGAAAGACGACACCGAGGCACCGAGGCAGGCGAACGCATCGGCTTCCACCATCGTGAAGATTGGCCATGCGGGCCCGACCAGCGGTGCCGTCGCGCATTTGGGGAAGGACAATGAAAACGGAGCCCGCCTGGCAGTCGAAGAGCTGAATGGGGCAGGCGTCACTATTGACGGCAAGAAGGTTACGCTGGAACTGATGGCCGAGGATGACGCGGCCGACCCCAAGCAAGGCACTTCGGTTGCCCAGAAATTGGTCGACGCAAAAGTCGCTGGCGTTGTGGGGCACCTGAACTCCGGCACCACGATCCCCGCGTCCAGGTTGTACAGTGATGCGGGTGTTCCCCAGATATCGCCTTCGGCCACCCATCCCCAGTACACACGCCAGGGCTTCAAGACGGCTTTCCGCCTGGTGGCGGACGATGCGCGGTTGGGTGCCACGCTGGGTAAATACACCGTGGGTACCCTCAAAGGCAAGGCCATTGCCGTTATCGATGACCGAACAGCCTACGGGCAGGGCGTGGCCGACGATTTTTCGAAGGCCGTACTGGCCGCCGGCGCGAAAGTAGTGGCCAAGGAGTTCACTGCCGACAAGGCGACCGACTTCCGCGCCATTCTGACCACCATCAAGGGCAAGAAAGCTGACGTGATTTTTTTCGGTGGCATGGATGCTGTTGCCGGACCCATGCTCAAACAGATGAAGTCCCTGGGAATGACGGTCAAGTTTGTCGGTGGGGACGGTATTTGCACCGAAGAGCTGATGAGCCTGGCTGGGGACGCGATTGTCGATGACCAGGTAGTTTGCGCGCAGGCCGGTGGCGTGGAAGGCGAAGGACGGGCAGATCTGGATGCGTTCAAGGCCCGGTACAAGGTGCGGTTCGGTACCGATATCCAGGTCTACGCGCCTTACACATATGACGCAGTCCGTGTCATGGTCGGCGCCATGGTCAAGGCCCGATCCGCAGATCCGGTGAAATACCTGCCCGTGTTGGCGGCGACTACCGATTTCAAGGGTGTCACGGGCCCGATTTCGTTTGATGCCAAGGGAGACATCCGCAATGCAGCCCTAACCCTGAAGACGGTTCGCGCCGGCAGACTCGAAACGCTGGCCGTGATTCGCTAAAGTACTTTTTTATGCGTCCACTGGACCTTTTGTCTTAAAAGAGCACCAAAGGCAGGTTAAAATCGAAGGCTCTGGAGCGGTGGATGAGCGGTTTAAGTCACACGCCTGGAAAGCGTGCGAGGGGTAAAACCCTCCGCGGGTTCGAATCCCGCCTGCTCCGCCAGAAAATGAATGGCCCCGTAGCTCTCTGAGCTACGGGGCTTTTTCTATTCCCGGGTATGGATGGCCACCGGTATCCGGTGTCTGCCGAAGTCCCCGGCACGCGATCCAAATCGTCCCGCCAACGCTGTCCCGCAGGTCGGGCAATGCCCGGTGTCGGTCAAATGGTATTGCCGGATTTGGTACCAGTCGCGCTCCACCAGGGGTGTCTTGCACACGGTGCACAGCGTGGTGTCGCCGTCGTGGTGGTGCACATTGCCGGTGTACACATGGTGCAGACCGGCTCGCAGTGCGATGTGGCGTGCCCGCACCAGGGTGGCCAATGAGGTGGCTGGAACATCCCGCATCTTGTGGTCTGGATGGAAGGCTGAAAAATGCAGGGGCACATCGGGACCCAGCGCCTGCGCCACCCACTCACTCAGTGCCGTGATCTCGGCGTCAGAGTCGTTGTGGCCCGGGATCAACAAGGTAGTGATCTCAAACCAGACGGTGGTTTCATGGCGCAAGTAGAGCAGGGTGTCGAGCACGGGTTGCAAGTGCGAACCCGTGAGTTTGAAGTAAAAGTCATCGGTGAAAGCCTTCAGGTCCACGTTGGCTGCGTCCATTTTGGAGAAAAAATCGTGTCGCGCGGGGGCGTGCAGGTAGCCTGCGGTGACTGCCACAGTCTGGATGCCGCGTGTGTGGCAGGCGTCGGCGACGTCCATCGCATACTCGGCAAAGATGACCGGGTCGTTATAGGTGAAGGCGACGCTCTTGCAACCGTATTTTTCAGCCTCTTTGGCAATGGTTTCGGGAGACGCCTGGTCCATCAAGCTGTCCATGTCACGGGATTTGCTGATGTCCCAGTTCTGGCAGAACTTGCAGGCCAGGTTGCAGCCAGCCGTTCCGAAGGAAAGCACGCTGCTGCCGGGGTAAAAGTGGTTCAGGGGTTTTTTCTCGATCGGGTCAATGCAGAACCCGGATGAGCGGCCATAGGTGGTCAGAACCATCTGGTCCTGCTCGCGCATGCGCACAAAGCAGGCCCCCCGCTGCCCCTCGTGCAGTTTGCAGTCCCGCGGGCACAGATCACATTGCAGGCGGCCATCAGCAATCGCGTGCCAATAGCGGGCGGGGTAGTGGCTAGCCTGCATGTGACGGCCTAGTGCTGGGCTCTGTCCACTTGGTCACCGTATAGCGCTGCAGGGTGATGCCGTCGGCCCAGAAATCAGGCGCAAGCCCCGCCTTGCGTTTGAGGTGTGCCATGAAGGTCCTGGGGTCAGGGAGTTGCTCCCATACCTGGGGCAAGAAGGTGCTGCGATGGTGGCCGAATGCGAACACCACGCCGTCTATGCCCGACCGCAACTGGGACAGCGCATCCGCCTCGCTGCCAAAGCGCAGGGGCTGTAGGGCTGAGAGAACGGAGACTTCAATGTCGGTTGCCCCCAGTTCGCGTGCTGTCAGCGGGGCAAAGCGGGGGTCGTGAAAAGCCGCCGCCAGTGCATTGCTCTGGACATCCGCCAGCAAGGTTTGGCGGACTTCCAGGGTCCCGATACAACCGCGCAAAGCGCCGTTCTGCGTCAGGGTGACAAAGCTGGCGCCCGGCTCCTGCAGCCAGGGCGCATCCACTTGGGCGACCGCGTGCTGCCCCAACGCACCGGCGATGGCCGCCCGTGCAATTGGCAGCAGCATTGCGCCCGCGTCAATGGGCAACATGCCGCTTCTCGGTGAAGGCAAAGGCCGCATAGCCGACCACACGCCCCTTATCCCCGGCCGTGTCGCCCGAGTTGCACAGTCCCAGCAGTTGTGGTTCCAGCTGGTGTGCACGCGCGGCTACCAGCAAGCCATTGATCGGTGTTCCGCCGCAGGCTTGCTCATGAGTGATTGAGGTGTTCAGTTGCAGGATGTTGCGGGCGGTTGCGGAGTCCACAGACTGCGCGCTGGCGTAAGGCAGGAAGTGTGAAAGGTCGGAACTGACCACGATCAGGGTCTCCGGCCCGCCCCACAAAACTTCGAGAACCTGCGCAACTTCGTCCGGCGTGGCGTCGCCGACCGCCAAAGGCAGCAACTTGAAATCGTCCAGGACCGACTGTAAAAACGGCAATTGCACTTCCAGCGAATGCTCCTGTGCGTGGGCGGGAGCGCTGACCACGACTTGCGGCATGCCAGCCAGTGCCATCACCGCCTCCTGATCGACCTCGATGTCTCCCAACGGGGTGGAGAACAGGGTGGCACCGGCCAGTGCCAGTCCCCGCACCGGCACCCGGTGCACGGGTCCCAACAGAACCACGCGTTTGATCTTGTTACGGGCGGGTGCCAGGCGCGCATAGGCCAGTGCCGCCGTCGCACCGGAATAGATGTAGCCCGCATGCGGAACGATGAGCGCCTTGGGCACGGCTGCATCGGTCCCCTCGGAGAAGGGCGCGGCGTTGATCAACTCCTTCACCTTTCGGGAAAGCGTCAACGACTGATCGGGGTAAAAGGTGCCTGCCACGGCAGGCCTGCGAAGGTGTTGCACGAAGACCTCCTTTCAAGCCATGTTTTTCATCCTGTCCAATGCAAATAGGGGCCAAAGGTACGCTATCAAGACCCGGGAAGCCACCTTTTTTAGCGACATTGCCTACCTATTTTGGTAGTTGCGTCATCTTCATCGCCGAGGCGATCAAAGCCGCCACTTCGGTCATGTTGCTGGGAACGATGAGAGTCGTGGTCGCATCCGACGCCACCTTGGAATACGCGTGGACCGCCTGTTCGGCCACCTTGAGCTGCACAGCCTGCTCGCCGCCGGGCTGCCGGATCGCGGCGGCCACGCGTTCGATGGCCCCGGCATTGGCTTCGGCGACCGCCAGAATGGCGGCGGCCTGGCCTTGCGCGTTGTTGATGGCGGCCTGTTTCTCGCCTTCTGAGCGGGCAATGAATGCTTCACGCTCACCGGTGGCAATGTTGATCTGCTCCTGGCGACGGCCTTCGGATGCCGCAATCAACGCACGCTTTTCGCGCTCCGCGGTGATCTGCTGCTGCATGGCATGCAAGATTTCCTTGGGTGGCGTCAGGTCCTTGATTTCGTAGCGCAGCACCTTGACACCCCAATTCAGCGCTGCCTCATCAATGGCCTGCACCACCTGGGCGTTGATGATGTCGCGTTCCTCGAAGGTCTTGTCCAGTTCGAGCTTGCCGATCACCGAGCGTAGCGAGGTCTGAGCCAGTTGCGAGATGGCCACCACGTAGTTGCTGGAACCGTAGCTGGCGCGCATGGCGTCCGTCACTTGAAAGTACAAAATGCCGTCAACCTGCAACTGCGTGTTGTCGCGCGTGATGCAGACCTGGCTGGGAATGTCCAGTGGGACCTCTTTCAGTAGGTGTTTGTAGGCGACACGGTCGACGAAGGGCATCAAGAAACTCAAGCCCGGCGTTAGCGTGCCGTTGTACTTGCCCAGGCGCTCTATCACCCAAGCGTGCTGCTGGGGCACGACCTTGATGGATTTGGTGATAAAGATCACCGCGATGACCAGCAAAATAAGTCCGATTTCCATCATGTTTCCTTTGGTTCAAAGTTTTCGCACTACCAGGCGACTGCCCACTACTTCGACAACAACGTGTGCCCCTGGCGCCAGCGGCCCACTGGCCGCGCTGGACACCGCCCACTTGCTGCCCCGGTATTTCACGCTGGCCGTACCGTCAGGGTTCCATGCCTCCACCTGCACGGTTTCACCAATGTCGAGGTTGACGTCGCGGTTGGAGCCGGCCGGCGCCGCCGAGGGTTGGGCTTTTTTGTAACTGCGCCAGGCCAGAACCGTACCGGCACCAACCAGCGCGGCAACCACGATTTGCGGGGTTGTACCGGCACCCAGGTGGGCGGTTACCGCCCCGGCGGCCAGGCCTATTGCCAGCATCAGAAGGTAAAAGGTTCCAGTCACCAGCTCCAGGCCGACGGCGGTACCTGCGAGCAGCCACCAGATCGTGGATTCGGCCATAGTGTCCCTGTATGTGTTGCGATCACCACATTTTGGGGCAAAAGGCTGGCGGCGCAAGGTCTTGGACACAATAAGTCCTTACACTTCGCGCCTGTTTTCTATTATTTCCTTCGATTGCGCCTGGAGCCGTTCATGAAATTTCGCTTTCCCATCGTCATCATTGATGAGGATTTCCGCTCTGAGAACACCTCGGGACTGGGTATTCGCGCACTGGCCCAGGCCATTGAAACGGAAGGCTTTGAGGTATTGGGCGTTACCAGTTACGGTGACCTCAGCCAGTTTGCGCAGCAGCAGAGCCGCGCCAGTGCGTTCATTTTGTCGATTGATGACGAGGAGTTCACGCCCGGACCGGATCTGGACCCTGCCGTGCTCAATTTGCGCCACTTCATTGAAGAAGTGCGCCGCAAGAATCTGGACGTTCCTATCTATGTGTATGGAGAGACCAAGACCTCGCGCCATATCCCGAACGACATCCTGCGTGAATTGCACGGATTCATCCACATGTTTGAGGACACCCCCGAGTTTGTGGCGCGCCACATCCTGCGCGAGGCCAAAAGCTATCTGGAAGGCGTGCAGCCACCATTTTTCAAGGCCTTGCTGGACTATGCGGAAGATGGCTCGTATTCGTGGCATTGCCCGGGGCATTCGGGTGGTGTGGCTTTTCTGAAAAGCCCTGTGGGGCAAATGTTCCACCAGTTTTTTGGCGAGAACATGTTGCGGGCCGACGTCTGCAACGCGGTGGAAGAGCTGGGACAGTTGCTCGACCATGATGGCCCGGTAGGCGCCTCCGAGCGCAATGCGGCACGCATTTTCAACGCCGACCATTGTTTCTTCGTGACCAACGGCACCAGCACCAGCAACAAGATGGTCTGGCACCACACGGTGGCGCCGGGGGACGTGGTGGTCGTGGACCGCAACTGCCACAAGTCCATCCTGCACTCCATCATCATGACCGGCTCCATTCCGGTCTTTTTGAAGCCCACGCGCAACCACTTTGGCATCATCGGGCCGATTCCCAAGGAGGAATTTGAACCCGCGGCCATTCAGGCCAAAATCCGCGCCAACCCCTTGCTCCAGGGCGTGGATGCCAAAACCGTCAAACCGCGCGTGCTGACCATCACACAGTCGACGTATGACGGTGTGCTGTACAACACCGAGACGATCAAGAAAATGCTGGACGGCTACGTCGAGAACCTGCATTTTGACGAGGCCTGGCTACCGCACGCCGCCTTCCATCCGTTTTATGGCTCTTACCATGCCATGGGCAAGCGCCGCACGCGGCCCAAGCACGCCATGGTGTACGCCACCCATTCGATTCACAAACTGCTGGCTGGCATCAGCCAGGCCAGCCAGGTGCTGGTGCAGGACTCCCAAACGGTGAAACTGGACAAACACTTGTTCAACGAAGCCTACTTGATGCACACCTCGACCTCGCCGCAGTACAGCATCATTGCCAGCTGCGACGTTGCCGCCGCCATGATGGAGCCACCCGGAGGTACCGCTCTGGTTGAGGAGAGCATTGCCGAAGCGCTGGACTTCCGCCGCGCCATGCGCAAGGTGGATGAGGAATATGGCAAGGACTGGTGGTTCAAGGTCTGGGGCCCGGATAAATTGGCCGACGAAGGCATAGGCCGCTCCGACGACTGGATCATCAAGGGTGAGTCCAAAAATGCCAAGGCCGGGGTGAACTGGCATGGCTTTGGCAAGATGGCGACCGGCTTCAACATGCTGGACCCCATCAAATCCACCGTCGTCACGCCCGGCATGGATTTGAATGGCAAGTTCGCCAAGACCGGTATTCCCGCCAGCATCGTGACCAAGTTTTTGGCCGAACACGGTGTGGTGGTCGAGAAGACCGGCCTGTACAGCTTCTTCATCATGTTCACCATTGGCATCACCAAGGGCCGCTGGAACAGCATGTTGACGGCCCTGCAACAGTTCAAGGACGACTACGACAAGAACCAGCCGATGTGGCGCATCCTGCCCGAGTTCTGCCAGAAGTACCCCAAGTACGAACAAATGGGCCTCGCAGACCTGTGCCAGTACGTGCATGCGCTGTACGCCAAGTACGACATCGCGCGGCTGACCACGGACATGTACTTGAGCGACTTGACGCCCGCCATGAAGCCCAGTGATGCCTATGCACACATTGCCTTGCGCCAGACGGAACGGGTGGAGATAGACCAGTTGGAAGGTCGCATCACCGTGGGTCTGGTCACGCCGTACCCACCCGGAATTCCCTTGCTGATCCCCGGCGAGGTGTTCAACAAGAAAATTGTGGATTACCTCAAGTTCTCACGCGAGTTCAATACCAAATGCCCGGGGTTCGAAACCGATATCCACGGTCTCGTCGAGGAAACGGGACCCGACGGCATCAAGCGCTACTACGCCGATTGTGTGAAGGCGTAATCGGCGGATCGAAGTTGCCTCAAGGGACAGTCGCAGAGTTCAGGGGTGCAGCAGATTCAGCTGACGGGCGATGATGTCGTGATTGAGCCACAGCACCGGCCCTGTCGGTGCTGACGACTCCCGGAACATCAGCGGACCGGTCGCCTCGATCACCAAGGCACTCAGCAGGTCGGTAATGAGCGCTTTGCTGTCCTTGTGCAACTTTTGAACCTCATCCGAGGTGCCAATGGTCAGGTCTGCCTGCGACTGGCTGTTGGGCATCGGCCAGGCCACAAAATTGCGGAATGGCCGCATGGTGTCACTGGTCTGAAAATCCAGAACCTTTTGAAGGACGCTCTCTAATGAGACTCCGTCTGCCAGGAGCGCTCGGCACGCCTGCCATTGCGCTTCGGCCCAGGCGCCACCATTCTCCTTCTTGAGCGCATTGAGCAAGGGAATGAGGGGCAATTCGACTCCGGCAAAGATATCGGATGAATTCGTCCTGATTTCCGGGCAGTTGTACACGGTCGCCTTGATGCCCTTGCTCCACGCCGCTTCTGCGATGCGTTCGAGCCGCATCTTGGCCAGGCCCTGCGTGTAATTGGTGTAGGTTTGCCACACATAGTCCTCGCCAATGAGGATTTCTGTGCCGTGGTAGCCGTAAGCCGAGTACCGCACCTGGGCGCCACCGGATTCCACGCGGGCTCTGATGGATGCGCTGGCGTTGATGAGGTGCTCGAACGTGTTGGCAGACACTTCATCAAAATTCTTCAGAATCAGCTTTCCCAAATCGCTGTCGAGCAAGGTTTGCGACGACATATAGCGCTCACCACGCCCCTTGTAGACGCGGTTGGCAATGGCGAGAAAGACCTTGGCCTTGGGAATTCCTCCCGCCATGGTGTGGGCGAAGAAGACATTGCGGCCCGTCGGGACCATGGCGTCGAGCGAGGCCATCACTTGCGCGAGGGAACTGGTGAACCGTTCGATGCCAATTTTCTGGCATTTCTCAATGTGCGCCCAGTCGAGCTTGTCTTCGGTCCAGGACTTGAGCGTCAGGCTGGAGAGCAAGTCGGTTGGGGTAGGTTCACCCGCTGGCGAATCCATGTCAAAACCCGCCATGAGCGGAATGTTGATGATTTTTCCGCCCAGATTCTGTTCCGCGGCCGCCAGTTCCTCGTCGTTCAAGGGGCGAAGTGCGTTGTTGGCGTCACGGCGACCCACGGTGATTCCGACGATGTGCATTCCTGCCTGGCGGGCTTCATTGACCAGGCCGTTGGCGTAGCCCCGTCCGAAAAGTTCGCCAAACAATACGAACACATCGCCGGCGCGAAAAATGGTTTTCTGGGGAAGTTGGTGCAAAGGGATCGGTTTATTCATATCCACATTATTACTTTTCGGCGAATGCAAAATCATTTGAGTCCGGCTCTTGCCTTTGAAGCAAGAAAAAGCGCCCCTGAGGGCGCATTCCTGGAGCACGAAGCGCTAGGCCGCATTAGTCCGATGGTACTGCTCCCATGGTCTTGCTGTGTCCGCCATCGACATAGGTGACTTCGGCGGTAATGCCACTGGCCAGGTCACTCAGCATGAATGCAGCAACATTGCCAACCTCTTCAATGGTCACGTTGCGTCGGGTAGGGGCTGCCGCTGCAACATAGTTCAAGAGCTTGCCAAAGTCCTTGATTCCGCTGGCGGCCAATGTCTTGATGGGGCCAGCGCTGATGCCATTGACGCGGATGCTGCGGCCATCTGGCATATGACCGACAGCTTCAGCGAGATAGCGCACGGACGCTTCCAGCGAGGCTTTGGCCAGACCCATGGTGTTGTAGTTGGGAATAATGCGTTCTGCACCAAGATACGTGAGTGTCAAAAGCGCTGACCTGTCATTCAAGTAGGGCAGGGCGGCCTTGGCCATTGCGGGAAAGCTGTAGGCGCTGACGTCGTGCGCAATGCGGAAATTTTCGCGGCTCAAACCATCCAGAAAATTTCCCGAAATGGCCTCTCGGGGACCGAAACCAATGCTGTGTACAAAGCCGTCAAATTGAGGCCAGTGGGTGGCAAGGTCGGTAAATAGCCTGTTGATCTGTTCGTCGCTGCTGACGTCGCAATCGAAAATCAAGTTGGAGTTGAAGTTTGTCGCGAATTCCGTGATGCGCTCTTTGAAGCGGTCCCCCACGTAGCTAAATGCCAGTTCGGCGCCTTGTGTATGGCATGCGTTGGCAATGCCATAAGCGATGGAGCGATTTGACAAAACGCCAGTTATCAATATCTTTTTGCCCGCTAGAAAGCCCATGGTGTCTTTGTAAATAGCACTTGCCTGGCGCAGAATTGTCGCATGCGAAAGTTGCTGCGGCGGACATCTCTGGCCGAAGTGAACCCCAAAGAAAGCCCCAACGCCGGGCCTTTGTTGACAATTTGTCAATAACTCCTTACGAATCAAGGCACTTAGCACGTTTTTGCGGTACAATTCGGGCTCACGACCAAACGGGCGGGTAATTACCGCCCGTTTTTTTTGGGCGATTGTTTTTGAACGGGCAAATGAGACGTGGCATTGCAGGACATTGTTGAACAAACCGTGAGCGGTCTGGGATATGACCTGGTGGAGATTGAACGCTCCGCCGGTGGCCTGTTGCGCATCACGATCGATCTGCCCTGGGTGCAGCCCGCAGAAGGAGCGGTGGCGACGGAGCAGTTCATCAATGTAGAGGATTGCGAAAAGGTCAATCGCCAGTTGCAGTTTGCACTGGAAGTGGACGGTATTGAGTACAAGCGGCTGGAGATTTCCTCGCCTGGCATCGACCGTCCCTTGCGGCACGCGAAGGATTTTGAGCGTTTTGTCGGTCGTGTGATCGACATCACGCTGAAGGAGCCCATGGGGGCCGCGGCGGGTGGGCAGGTGCATGCCAGCCGCAAAAAATTCAGGGGTACGCTGGAAAAGGTTTTAGTTGCCGACGGGGCAGTGGGTTGGCAAATTGTCTGGAGCGATGCGCCGCCGGTCAAGCCGGGTCAAAAGGTTAGCAAGAAACGTGTTCCGCCACCGTTGCAGGCCTTGGGTTTTACGTTGGATGAGCTGCGCGAATCGCGGCTGGCGCCCATTGTGAGCTTCAAGGGTCGCGGTGCGGCTGGCGACGTGGACGGTGACACGGAATAAGAGAGAAGTGGCAGATCTTCAAGGGTCTGCATCTGCAGGTTTCTGGTTTTGTATTGGTTAAATCGAGTGTTCAGGAGAGTCATGGCATGAATCGCGAACTGTTGATGCTGGTAGAGGCAATCTCACGTGAGAAGAACGTGGAGCGTGATGTGGTGTTGGGCGCTGTAGAAGCAGCCCTGGCCCAAGCGACCAAGAAGCTGTATCCCGGCGACGTGGATATTCGCGTCGCCCTGGACCGCGATAGTGGAAACTACGAAACCTTTCGCCGCTGGCATGTGGTCCCCGATGAAGCGGGTCTGCAATTGCCGGATCAGGAAATCCTGCTGTTCGAAGCCAAAGAGCAGATTCCCGACATCGAGGTGGATGAACACATCGAAGAGTCCGTGCCCTCCGTGCCGATTGGCCGTATCGGCGCCATGGCTGCCAAGCAGGTGATTTTGCAGAAGATCCGCGATGCCGAGCGTGAAATGCTGCTCAACGACTTCATGTCGCGCGGCGAAAAGATCTTCGTCGGCACCGTCAAGCGCATGGACAAGGGTGATCTGATTGTGGAGAGCGGTCGCGTCGAAGGCCGCCTGCGCCGCAGCGAGATGATCCCCAAGGAAAACTTGCGCACCGGTGACCGTGTGCGTGCAATGATCATGGAAGTGGACCTGACGCTGCGTGGAGCGCCCATTGTTCTGTCGCGCTCGGCACCCGAATTCATGATCGAGCTGTTCCGCCAGGAAGTGCCCGAAATCGAACAAGGCCTGCTGGAGATCAAATCCTGCGCCCGTGACCCCGGTTCGCGCGCCAAGATCGCCGTACTGTCGCACGACAAGCGCGTCGATCCTATCGGCACCTGCGTCGGCGTGCGTGGTACCCGTGTCAATGGCGTAACCAATGAGCTGGCCGGCGAGCGTGTCGACATCGTGCTGTGGAGCGAGGATCCTGCCCAGTTCGTGATTGGCGCGCTGGCCCCGGCCAACGTGTCCAGCATCGTGGTCGACGAAGAGCGCCATGCGATGGACGTTGTCGTCGACGAGGAAAACCTGGCGATTGCGATTGGCCGTGGCGGCCAGAACGTGCGTCTGGCGTCCGAGCTGACCGGTTGGCGCATCAATATTCTGGATGCCGCAGAGTCTGCCCAGAAGCAGGCCAGCGAAACCGACCAGGGCCGCAAGCTGTTCATGGAAAAGCTCGATGTGGACGAGGAAATCGCCGACATCCTGATCTCGGAAGGTTTCACTAGCCTGGAAGAAGTGGCCTATGTGCCGCTGCAGGAAATGCTGGAGATCGAGAGCTTCGACGAAGAGACCGTGACCGAGTTGCGCACCCGTGCCAAGAACGCCTTGCTGACGATGGAAATCGCCCACGAAGAAAGTGTGGAAGAAGTCTCGCAGGATTTGCGTGACCTGGAAGGCCTGACGCCTGAATTGATCGGCAAGCTGGCCGACGGTGGCGTGCACACGCTCGACGACCTGGCCGATCTGGCCGTCGATGAGCTCACCGATATTACTGGCCAGTCCGAAGACGAAGCCAAGACCCTGATCATGAAGGCGCGCGAACATTGGTTTACCGATGAAGCCGCTTCTCAAGAGTAATGGTTATGTAAATAGAATTTCAGTAAAGGCCAGCAACTACCCCTGTGGTAGTTGGGCCGACGCCAAAGGTTTCACCACAAATGTCCAGTACGACCGTCGCCGAGTTTGCAAATGAACTCAAAAAATCCACTGACACACTGCTCGAGCAGCTGAAGTCGGCCGGGGTCGCCAAATCGGCAGCCTCCGATGTCCTGACGGACTCCGACAAGCACAGCTTGTTGAACTTTCTGCAGACTGCGCATGGAACAGCCAGCCCGGACCGCAAGAAGATTACGTTGGTCAAGAAGCAGACCACCGAGATCAAACAGGCTGACGCGACGGGCAAGGCGCGCACCATCCAGGTGGAAGTTCGCAAGAAGCGGACCTTTGTTCGCCGCGATGACGACGTTGTGGGCGTTCCCGAAACCGTTGAGCACGAGGTCGAGGCCGCCGCGCCAGCAGCTCCTCTGATTGACAATGCCGAGTTGGCCCGCCGCGAAGAGGAAGCCCGGCGCCAGGCTGAGCTGATTCGCCGGCAGGAAGAAGAGCTGGCGCAGCGTCGTCGGGACCGCGAAGAGCAGGAAACACGCGCCCGTGAAGCTGCGGAGAAACTGGCTGCAGAAGTCGTGGCACGCAAGGAATCTGAAGTGTCCAAAAAGGCCGCCGGCGAGGTCGCAGCCGATGTGGCTGCAGCCCAGGTGCAGGCAGACGTCGCTGACGTCGCCAAATCAGCCGCTTTGGCACGTGAAAAGTCCATGGCTGCCTCTGCCGCGTCCAAGGCCCTGGCCGACGAAGAAGTCGCGAAAGCTGTCGACTTGGGCGATCGCCGTCGCAAGGCGGAGGCCGAGGCTGCGGCTATTCGTTCCATGATGTCCGCCCCCAAGCGAGTTCTGGTAGCGCACAAGCCCGAGGCCCCCAAGGCCCCGGCAGCGGCCGACGCCAAAGCCGGCATGAAAGGCACGTTGCACAAACCCGCAGCGGGAAGCGTTGTAGCCAAACCCGCCAAGCCGGCCGCGGCAGGCGGTGCTGTCAATGCTGCACCGGGTTCGGGCAAAGAAGTCAAGTCTGCCAAGCTTTCAAGCAGCTGGGCGGGTGATCCTGCCAAGAAGAAAGCCATCCCCACACGCGGCGATACTGGTGCGGGTGCAGGGCGCGCAACCAATTGGCGTGCAGGTCCACGGGGCCGCCGTGGCAGCAATGACCG
>ERZ724516.59-NODE-59-length-59670-cov-5.467013_pt1 | contig 59670 bp, 47 predicted proteins | sample MGYA00376049_ERZ724516 | MGnify/ENA primary metagenome ERZ724516 (study PRJEB28724, sample SAMN07190886) | activated sludge metagenome | isolation source: activated sludge of sewage treatment plant in Hong Hong | place: USA: Christiansburg, Virginia | collected... | reverse complement strand
GTTGGTTCCTTAAACGGAACAATACTGAATTCATCATATGATGTTTTCGGCACTAATCAAACTGAATGTAATTCTTCGATACCAACTGGTTGTTCAAAAGTTAATTTTGGAAACCTAACCCCAAACATTTTTAAAAATAATATAAATACTGTTCCTTTAAATAATTGGGATTTCGAAAATACTTGGTCGCAAAATGCAAGCTATCCACTTTTACAAGTGGGTATAACTTCCCCAGGATCTCCACAAAATCTTGTTGCCACACCAGACTATTCATCGGCATTGCTTTCGTGGAATACTCCAAGTAGTGATGGTGGTTCTCAAATTACTGACTATATACCATATTGGAAAGAATCTACATCAAATATTTGGTTACCGTATTACTATAAGCTACCAGCTGGTCAAAGATCTGTACTTATTACGAATTTAACTCCAGGATTAACATATGATTTCCGATTACAGGCAAAGAATGATATTGGTTATGGAACATTTGCATACGATACAAAAACTATAGTTTTAGATGCAAGTATACTTTTTGATGGTGATGGAACGCCTGATGATCCATATCAAATCTCAACTTGTGAAAATCTACAGGATATAAAATATGTGCCTGCAAATTCATTTGCATTAACAAATGATATCGACTGCTCAACTACAAATCCTAATAACCCAGACTTTGACGTCAATGGGATATGGGGCGACAGTAAAGGATTTGATCCAATAGGTATTTTCACTGGAGAATATCTAGATGGATATAATTTTACAATTAATAATATATATATAAATAGATCAAATATTTTTGTCGGTGGATTAATACAAATGGTAAATTACAACTCTACAATAAAGAATTTCTCACTAAAAGGTGGTGAAATGAATTTTAATAAGGACAATACTACGACATTGGGTGGAGTAGGTACTATAGCCGGTGGTTTCTTAGGCACCTTAGACAATGTCCACTCTAGTGTAAATATATATACAAATAATATCGATGGTGTCGGTGGACTAGTTTCATCTATTGGCGATCCAGCGCTTATAAACCAAAGTTCATATAGTGGAAATATTTTTGCTAGCGGCGAGATACTTACTTATGTTGGAGGTCTAGTTGGATCTATGTCTTATGGTGATATTGCTAACTCATATTCAATTGGTGATATAACAATTGATCCATCAATATCGTCTCAGTATTTTTGTGGTGGATTTACTGGTGTTGCATATTTTGAACAAATTTCAAAATCATATTCTGCTGGCAACATTTCTTGTCCACAAGGATACGCTACTGGTGGTTTCGCAGGTTTTTCATCAAATGGAAATATATCCGATAGTTTTTCCGCTACTGCTTTAATTGATACACCATCAATATATAAATCTAGTTTTATAGGTTCATCAAATGTAGACACTTTAAATTCTGACTATTTCGATGCAAGTCTATCTCAAAGTGAAGATTGCTCATATTCTCAACCTGATATTTGTATAGGTGTAAATAGATATCTTTCTCAACCTACATATTTCAAAAATAATATAGTTAGCGCGCCACTAAGTAGTTGGAATTTTACAAATATATGGATAAGAGATATATCATATCCAAAACTAAAATTCTCTCCTACGGCTCCAGGAGCACCTTCGAACCTAAGAGGTACAAACTCTCCAGGTTCAATTGACTTAACATGGGATTCACCAACTATCGATGGTGGGTCTGGTATAACCGATTATGAAATTCAATTTAAGCAAAGTGCCAGTGACGTGTGGAATACATTCGATGATGGAATTAGACCTGAAACTGGTGCAACAGTGACCGGATTAGATACTGGAGAAAGTTACGAACTTAGAGTGCGTGCCTTAAACATTATAGGTAATGGTTTATGGTCTCCAACACAACTTCAATTGCCCATAGTTGCGACAATAGAAGAACCTAATACAACACAATTTGATGTTGATCAAAGCATAAACTATAAAGTCATTGTCGACAATCAATCATCTGAATCAATAGATAACTTCGATACAGAATTTGTTGCTAATGGTTTTGTTGTTGATGATATTACAGTTGAGGTTCCAGAAACCGGTACAGCACCAAGCAACTTAGGTTATTTAACCAACAATGAAGAATGGTCAGGATTACTTGAACCGAATCAGAAAGTTGTATTCTCTGTTCAAGGCACCGTTGACGGTTCACCAGGAGAACAGGGTGGTTTATCCTTTGTTGCTTCAAGTTTTTCAAACCAAGGTAATGATGTTTCTTTAAGGGATGGTTCGAAAAATATTAGAACAGCCTCACCAAGATTTGAAATATTAAATAGCCAAACTGACTTTAGCCTTGTTACTACAATGTCAGAACAAGGTATTATAAGTACAGGCGATATTGTACATTTAAAATACACTATCTCAAATTTAGGACCTAAGACTGGTTTCTTTAATAATTCAGCAGCCTATATATTCTTCCCGCCTCAATTAAATATTTTATCAATCGAAAATGATTTACTTTTTTGTTCTGCTCCTGTCAGTATCACTAATAACACTAACGCTGGTATTTATTCTAATTTGAGTGGCGATAGTGTTTCATTATGCTCAGCTGGAAATTCGGCTCTATTACAAAACGGCGATTCATTCGATATTGATGTTGTGGCTACAGCATCTACTAATTTTATAAAAAATGACATCATCTCTAAAGGTATTTTAATTGCTGAACAAGACATAGATAATGTAGCATTAAATGCTGCACTTAGTGCACAAGAATCTAATTCAAATTCGATCTTTGAATCATCAATCAATAATATTTCAATATTAAAATATACTGCTAGCAATAATACGACACAACCGGTTACAACAATTCCACAAATCCCGACAACTAGAGTGTCTGAAACTCCAAGTAGTAATGAAAAAACAACAGGATCTAAAGCATCATCAACTACACCGAAGACAAAAATTGTAAATAAAGGACAAATAGTAGGTGTAAATAAAGCAAAAAATAGCACTATTTCAGATTCTGGTTCTTATGAAGGCTTACATGATGTTAAAGCTTTAATGAAAAGTTTGGGTGATATAGATAAAGAAAATAGAAAAGCTTTAGCACTTAGCGACTTTAAGACTAAAGAAGATAGTTCATTTTCATTATTATGGCTGATGATATTGGTAACTGTCATATTAATAGCTATTACCATCCGTCAAGCACAACAAAATTCTAAAAGTAAAAAAATGTTGTCACCTGAAAGTTCCAATTTTAAAGATTATAATATTTAAGTGTCCAAATCTAAGAAAAATAAGAATATTGAAAATTTCGGTGAAGAACCTTTTTCAGAAACATTAAACAAATGGCTAAAAAGCGAACACGTAAATAATGTTGCAAGTCTTAACGATGTATTTGGTGAGAAAACATTTGCTATAACTTTCCTTCTACTTATGTCATTTCCAGCACTACCAATTCCGACGGGTGGGCTTTCACATGTATTTGAAGTAATAGTGATGTTGCTTTCACTTCAACTTATAATTGGCCGGAAAGTTCTATGGCTTCCAAATAAATGGAAGAATAAGCATCTAGGTAAGAATATGGAAGAAAAAGCTATACCAATATTAATTAAATATATTACAAAACTTGAAAAAATTAGTAAACCTAGAATGTCTAGATTCCTCGACGGTAAAGTTGGTACAAGCCTTTTTGGAATCATAATATTTTCTTTTACATTAGTAGCACTTCTAGCCCCACCATTTTCTGGCTTAGACACACTGCCCTCAATCGGAGTAATTGTGATAGCGCTAGGAATAATTTTAGGAGATATTCTTTTTGTTATAGTTGGGATGATTATTGGAACATCTGGTGTAGCTGTAACCTATTTCATTGGAGAAATAGTAATCAATTTTATCAAAGGACTATTTTGATGGAGATGAATAAAAAATATTTAGAATTGTTAAGCCGGCCAGTAAGGTCAGTCGTACACTTTAACGATGTATTTTTTGAACATGATGTAGATCTTGATGCTGAATTAACTGTAATGTTTCGCAATTTAACTAACTTTTCTAATCTAATGTTTCCTATTGGCAATAATCCAAAAATTGCAGATTATGGAATTGTATTACTTGATGATCTTATAGACGAGGAAAGGAGAATAATTGAGAAAATTAGAGGATTTGGTACCGAAGCAGCAAAAGATATATTTGCAAGTCGTCTAAAAAAACAAGTTTTATCAATTGTTAATTGTGCTCCTCGTAATGACGAAACAACACAGAATGGTATGAACGGCGAAGATTTCCATTTAGCAATTACAGATAACGGCTTAGAAATCTATGTTGTTCCTATAGAGAGATTACGTGGATTAGAAACTAGAAATCGCATACTAGCTTTATATAAAATACCAAATGAAGCTTTGCTTTCGACAGATGGACGTCGAGAACAATTTAGATCATCAATAATCACAACATCAAGATACTTTCCAAAAACGTTGGAGAAAATTTTCGAATATGAAAATGTAGATGAACTATTTTCTGCCAAAGAAAATGGTACCCACCCAGATATTATACCCACCCAAGTACAACTTGCGGAACTGGCTTTTATTGATAAGTTTGGTAACGTAAGAATATCTGTAAAAAATAAAACGGAATTTTTAAGCCAAATTCATAATACAAAAATAGGGGATAAAATAAAACTGAGTATTGGAAATAGTAAAAAGATTGCTATAAATTATGTTTCGAGTCTTAGGGAAATTCCTACAAGTGAACTAGGTATTTATCAGAATATAGCCGACCTAACAAATCCTTGGTCTAATGCTGGCTATTTTGAAATCGTTAAAAAAAGTATTAATCCAAATAAAGATGAAAGCTCCGCATCAAAAATATTAGAGGAACTTAATAAAGACTTTATGCATGAAGAATATTTTATTTCCGAATAGTTAGAACTTTTATCTATAGTATTTCTTCACCCATATTCCACAATATTTTGAAAATTTGTTTTTCTTGATCTGCTAATTCTTGATTATATATTTCAACAGCAAAAGGTTCATCTCTGTTATATCCACAATAGGCTATAACGTTATTATAGATATATGTCTCTACTCGGATTTTGAAGATAGATTCATCTATGTAACATGCTTTTTGCATTCTTCCGTTTAGGCCTAACGGCGAAATCACTTTTTGCCATTTTTCATTATTTGTTAGATCAAAACATATTAGTTGTTTCTCGCAATAAAGTTTCCGCATCCGGTCAGCAAAGCTCTGTGGAATTGTTTCATGTTCGTCTAGATGCGCTAATTCGTAAACGTAAAATTCTTTGTCTGCTTTTGTTAAATTAAAATTAACTTGCTTTAGACCCGCTAATCCCCTATATTCGATAACTTTCGAGTCACTTTTATTTATATCGCTAAGTGATAGGAGTTGTTCAGTTGCATCAAATAGACCATCTCTTAATTTCTTGGTTTCTGTTTCTTTCTTAGTTACTAAATATTCAAGAGATTGTAAACTTAAAGCCTCGTAGGTTGTACCATAATGTTTTTGGTCTACCTTGACAAGCTCTAGATCAACAAGTGATTCCAGTATTGGATAAAGCCTTGTCCTTCCACTACCTTGAGCTTTAGATAGCGATAAGACACTTGAGCTACCTATTTGCAATAAATAGAGATATGTAGTGATTTGGTCATCATTTAATCCCAATTCGGACAGGAATAATTTAGTGTTGTCATTAATTTGTGACGATATTGAAATACTCCCTTTTACCATGACTACATTATATTATAAAGTAATAGAATTGTAAATGTCTGATATATCAGACATCATTTTGAAAATAAATATTTTTGATGCTTTAATAGTTCTATGAATGTTTTATTTGCCGTACTTTCAGCTCTGATAGTTATAATTGCTTCTATACCATACATAATTGACATTTTCACAGGCAGAGCACAACCAGCCAGATCTACAAGAATAATGTATATGCTCCTTGTAATATTAGGGTTATTACAATCCAAAGAACTAGGTTCTGGGTGGTCATTAGCACTTATATATGGCGAGATAGCTCAAGGTTCAGCAGTATTCTTCATGTCACTGAAATATGGGTTGGGTGGATTCTCAAGATTGGATAAAATTTGCTATATTTTTTTAACTTTAGATTTAAGCGTATGGCTATTAACCAAAAATCCTCTTATTGGCATATTACTAACTCTATTTGCAGACCTAATAGCTACTCTACCTACTATTGTAAAGACTATTAAAATACCAGAAAGCGAGACGCCAATTTATTGGTTTCTTGGCTCAATTGCAGCTATTTTTGCGATTTTTAGTGAAACAAATTATTCATTAATTAAAATAATATTTCCAATTTACATATTCGTCATAAACGCCTTTGTATTTTCACTAACACTGAAGAGGAGTAAAAGAAACATCTTATCTCATTAGATAACAAACAAGACCTAATAATATGTGGTATTAAACATAATATATCGTAGATTTGGAAATAATATAGAGATTTTGATCATTCAATGTTAATTCTACTTACAAGCTCAAATATACTAGTTGAGTGTTAAATTACTATGAAATAGTTGAGGATAAACTTAATAGTCTCAAGGAATCTGGTAATTATCGCATATTCTTAGATGTTGAGAAAAATACACAAACATTTCCACATTTTCAATTTACATTAGATGAAAAACGTTATAAAGCAACCAATTGGTGTTCAAATGATTATTTGGGTATGAGCACAAACCCTGATGTTATAGAGACTGCTAAAGATGTCATCAGTATTAGTGGTTCTGGTAGTGGTGGTACTAGAAATATTTCTGGAACTACAACACATCATAAAAATTTAGAAAATTCATTGGCCGAGCTACACAATAAAGATTCAGCACTTATTTTCGGTGGTGCTTATCTTGCAAATCTGACTACATTGACTACTCTTGGAAAAATTTATGATGATTTAATATATTTTTCAGACGAACAAAATCATGCATCACTCATAGAAGGTATGCGAGCATCGCGTTGTGAAAAGAAAATATTTGATCATAACGATTTAGTTCAATTAGAAGAATTACTAAAAGAACAAGATATAGATCGACCGAAGATAATTGTTTTTGAATCTGTCTACTCAATGACCGGTACTACAGCAAACATCAAAGAGATCGTAGCTTTGGCAAAAAAATACAATGCTTTAACCTATATAGATGAGGTACATGGTGTTGGGCTTTATAATCATGATGGTGCAGGCTTAGCAGCACAACTTGGTATTTCTGATGAAATAGATATAATCAATGGTACATTAGCAAAAGCATTCGGTGTCATTGGTGGATATATTGCTAGTTCAAGAAATATGGTTGACGCAATAAGAAGCTTTGGAAGTGGTTTTATTTTCACTACTTCCCTACCACCATCAGTTTGTGCAAGTGCAAATAAGAGTATCGAGATAGTTAGCGAAGAAAACTCGATGAGAATAGATTTGCATAATAACGTACAAATGCTCCGGTCGATACTTCGTGAATATAATATAGAGTTTGAAGATAACGATTCACATATTACGCCTATACCCGTCTGTGATTCGTTCCTTTGTAAAAAATATGGTGACGAGCTTCTATTTGAACACGGCATATATATTCAACCCGTAAATTACCCAACAGTGCCTAGAGGCTTTGAAAGATTAAGGGTGGTAGTTACGCCTAAACACTCAGTAAACGATATGATTTCATTAGCAGCAAGTCTTTCTAAAGTTATGTCGAATTCAAAAAATAGTCAGCTGGACATTAGCAGTATTGAAAATGATGAAAAAGAAGATCAGTTAATAAAGTAAGCAGCAATCAGTCCGTTATTACTTACTAGTGGTTCACCAAATTTATCTTTAAGACTCTTTTCAAATACAACACCATTATCAGAATAGCCACTTCGGTATACTTCAATTACAGAAAATTTATTTGACTTTAATTTTGAAATATCGTTATCGTTCAAAACAGTTCTAGTCGATAAAGACTTCTGTAATTGATCGTCTCTACCTACCATCGCACCAAAGCTAAAATTTAAGTTGGTATCACAAAGTATTTGCATTGCTTGGTCATAATGTTTTAGATCAAATAAGTCTTCGCCTTCAGGATAAGCAATATATGGAAATTGGAAAACATTTGGTGTTTTTGGTTTTTTCTCATCAATCATTTTTATTATGTCGCAATCATTTTTTATTTTAAGTGCATTCCCTTTAGTATAAAATAAATCTGCATTCGATGTTAGATCTAAGAACCCTAATAACAAGACTATGAGTACACCAGTTGTGTATATATATTTTATTACATCGCTTGATATTCTATTTCTAAATTTATCGATATAGTAACCAAAACACAATAATCCTATAAATGCAATTATTACAACAACCCTATTCCAAGAACGAATTTGTGTGAAACCTAAAATTCCAACTATTAATGTTGGACCACTAGAAACAGTAAACAACATGATCGCGGTTACATAGAGTGCAAAGAATTTAGATTCCGATGGAAGAGGTTTAGATTGAATCACAGATTTTATAGTAAATAGTAATAAGAATATTATTCCAAGCGAAGCAATCATACCAATACTTTGGCCAGCTTCTGAAGATATTCCCGTCGAATATATAGTTTTTGCGATACGTGCAAAAAATGGAATCCTATGATCTGTTCTTGGGGTAAACATATCTGTGATTTGAAGACCATAAGATTCCGCATCAGCAATACTTCTTACTGCAGCTTTTGAATTGCTTCCATTTTTTAGAACAAATATGATAGTGGGGATTTGGTTAAAGATAAATACACCAGTAGATATGAAAATAAAGAAGAGTTGTTGTTTTAACATAGCTTTATTTTTGTTTAATAAATTAATAACAAAGGCGAATCCTACAAGCATTAAAGTAAATATAAAATAGTAAGCGCCTGTTGAAGCCACAACAGCTGCGAATAGCCCAATAAGCCATCTATTGTACCTTGAATTTACTGTGCATGTTTTGTATGCAAAAACCACAGCAATAGGTATAACAAAGTACATACTTAAAAGTAAATGGTTTTCTCCTCGATAAAAATGATATGGCAGGAATGCATATAAAATTGAGATAAAATAAGAGGATAATCTCGATAACCCATACCAACGAGCTGATCCATAAGCTGCAATTGACACAATCGCAAAACTCAAAACGAAATATAAATTCACAGTTACCACAGCTGAAGCAAAATATGAGATTGCTTTCATCATCAACCAATGGAGATTATCTCCTCCCTGTGGAACATCATATATTCTTGATGTCTTTGGAGATCCAAGTTGTGGATTTTCAAAAATCCAACCAGTTTTTTGAATGGTGCGAACCATAATAAAATGAAAGTCTGCATCTCCACCTTTGGTAAAAGGAGCACTCCAAGTTTCACCATATAACCGGAGTTGTAAAATTAGAAATACAATACTTGAGACACCTACTGATAAGTATTCGATCGGTTTTTTTAATAATTTATATGTAGTTTCCACGAATTTATAGTTTAACCTTTTTCATCGAGTATCCCCCTGTGGAAAAGATGCTTTCTAAGGGCCTTCTGTCAAGGTTTAGCCATTAAACTTGTGGATAAGTCAGTTGAAAATACTAAGCCCTAACAAGACTTAACAAACACGGATTAAACAAGCTTTGCTAATCGGTCTACTCCTAAAACATCTGTAATTTCTACTTTGATAACATCACCTTTAGAAACTTCTATGTTTTCAACATAAATGACACCATCAATTTCAGGAGCAGAGTCGAAACCACGGACAGTAGCCTTAGCATCAGGAGATATCTCATCTACCAATACGCTTCTGATTTCTCCAACACTTTCTAATAATATTCCTTGCGTTATAGAATCTTGAATTCGATTCAATTCGCGGACTCGCTCTAGCGCTAATTCATGTTCGATCTGATCAGTATAGGTAAATGCTGTAGTGTCTTCCTCATGTGAATAAGGGAAAAAACCTGTCCACAATAAATTAGCATCTTTTATAAATTCAACCAATGTATCATGATATTCTTCAGTTTCTCCAGGAAAACCAACAATAAAGTTTGACCTAAATACAGACTCCGGTTTTGCTTGACTTATTGTCTTAATTAGTTTTAAGAATTTTTCTGAACTACCAGGACGTTTCATATGACGAAGTAGCACAGGATGTGCATGCTGCAATGATAAATCAAAATAAGGAATTGATGTATCAAGTGTTAACATAGTCTCTAGTAGATCACCTTTTAATTCACTTGGATAAATATATACGAGCCTTTGTGTAACTAGACCATGTGATTTAAGTGAATCTATTTTGCGCATGATATCACTCAAAGTTTTATTTTCTTGTATATCTCTTCCATACCAAGCTATGTCTTGGGCTACTAATATTATTTCTTTAACACCATTTTCAACTAACATTTTTGCTTCATCGAAAATTGAGTCCATAGATCGAGAACGTTGCTTACCCCTAAATGTTGGTATTGCGCAAAATGCGCAGTTACGGTTGCAACCTTCAGCAACTTTTAGATATGCCCATGGCGAGTTAGGCTTTGGTCTAGGCATATCAAGTAAGTCGCGAATTCCAACAGGTTTCTTTTTAAAACTGACTGGCATAAAATTAGTGTCGGCAATATCAAGTTGGGTAATAATGTTGCCTTCGTTTTCAAAACCAATTATTGCGTCAACTTCAGGTAATGCAGCAGTTAATTCGTTTTCATAACGTTGCGCCATGCAACCTGTTACAACAAGTTTTGCATCAGTTTTTTTTGCCTCACCCAAAGCTAGGGTTGTGTTGATTGATTCTTCGCGAGCTTGGTCGATAAATGCACATGTATTTACCACGACTACGTCAGCTAAAGTTGGATCCGTGGTTTGTACAAGCCCATCTTCGATCATGCCTGCTATAGCTTTTTCTGAATCTACAGCATTTTTTGCACATCCTAAAGTTTCTATATAGAAGGTTTTTTGTTTATCTTGTATTACATTTTTCATAATTTACAATTCTATTGAGATCAGTTCTAGCGAAAGTCTAGAATCACTATCTAGACCAAAATAATTATAGGCAGGTTGCGCTTGCCTAGATAGTGTCCTAAACAAAGAATAACGAAATTTTTCTAGTCCTTTAGCTTTAGTTCTCACTACAACACGTTCTTTTGCAGCATGAATTATCCATTTAGCAGGATTGTCATCAGCGGAGAGTGCTTTGATACCGGCTAATTCTTTGATCATTCTCTCTGCATTTACATCTTGCATAAAACCAAAATTCGCTTGTATAGATAGGAGTGAACGATTATTTTTATGATCGTTATCAAATTCAATAATATCATATTTATTTTCTGGCTCCACATACGCAGTTCCACGTTTTTGACGAACAGTTAGAAACACTAAATGACGTGGCAAATGTGAATATCGATCCTTAAATAATGTGGCTATAGCTGGAGTCTTATCATCAAGATTAGCTGGATGGTCTGCAACAAGCATAATCATTGTTCGTGGGAAATATTCCGTTTCGTTATTTTTATACAATAATAGTTCTCCAATTGAAATATTTTCATGCTTGGAACTTGTAGCTCTAATCTGATTACGCCCCCAACGCCACGTAAACATTACCATTGCAAGTGTAAGCCCTAATATAACAGGGACATACCCACCCTTGACGAATTTTATACTATTAGAGAAAAGAAATAATGCATCGATAAAAAGAAAAAGAAAAAACAAGGGCAATTTTATAATATTATTAAAACTACGAATTCGGGTATTTAGAAATATTAATGCAATTGAAGTATTAAGCATTACGGCACTTACGGCTAAACCATACGCTGCTGCCAAATTACCACTACTCCTAAAAGTAATTACTAAAAAGATTGTACCTATATATAAAGACCAATTTACAAATGGGATATAAAGCTGGCCCTCGTGCTCTTGGTTTGTATTTACAATTCGCATTTTAGGTACCAAGTTTAAAGCCATTCCTTGATGTGCTAATGAAAATGCACCTGTTATTAAGGCTTGCGATGCTATTACCGTAGCGCATGTTGCCAATATTACGACAGGTATCAGAAACTGTTTAGGAACTGTTGAGAAAAATATATTATGCTCAATTATTTTTTTGCCAGAAAGCAAAAAAGCACCTTGACCAAGATAATTTAATACAAGCATTGGATAGACTATAAGAATCCAAGAAATTCGTATTGGCTTCTTCCCAAAGTGACCTAAGTCAGCATATAGTGCCTCACCGCCAGTTATGACAAGTATCACTGAACCCAATAATAATAGTAAATGTGCAATATTGGAATTCTCAAAAATGTATTTGATATAGACCGGATTTAATGCACCTAATATTTCTGGATTTCTTGATATTTGAATGATTCCAATTGTCCCTATGACTACAAACCAAAGAAGCGTAATTGGACCAAATAGCTTTCCAACTTTATGTGTACCACTTTGTTGTATAAAAAATAGTCCGGTTAAAATTATTAATGTTATTGGAATAACCAAATGCGTAAAAGAGGATGAAACAACTTCTAGTCCTTCTACTGAAGCAAGCACAGAAATAGCAGGAGTAATAATACCTTCACCTAATAGAAACCCCGCAGAGAATACTAATAGGGTCATAATTATCGCGCTTGATTTTGTTTTATACTTTCTAATCAATGAATAAAGTGAAAATACTCCACCCTCGCCTTGTTGGTCTTGTTTTAATACAAATATTATATATTTAATAGTGATAGTTAAAGTTAATACCCAGAAAATTAATGATATGCCACCATATGCCCCGTGATGATTTAATTTAAGTGCATGTGTTTTATCATATATCTCGTTTACGGAGTATAAAGGCGAAGTTCCAATATCCCCAAAAACTACGCCTAATGCCCCCAGGGCTAAGGGTATTGTTTTCTTTTTGCCTACAGACAGCATTCTTTCCTCAGTATTTATTAATTTAATAAAATGAATATTATTATGAACTGAAAGTTATAACCGACAATAAGCTAGAACTAGAGACTATCCACAAAAACACCTGTCTATATTGTACCTTTTATGGAGATTTTAAACAAATTAGGGATCTAAACAGTGCCTTCTTCTTGGGCATTTTCTAGTTCTTCAATGGTCATCATAACTACACGAGCTTTAGAACCTTCACTAGGACCTACGACACCTCGACGTTCGAGAATATCCATCAACCTACCTGCACGAGAAAAACCAATACGGAGTTTACGCTGCAACATCGAAGTTGAGCCTTGACCTGCTTTAACAACTAACTCTATTGCTTCGCTTAACAATTCATCATCATCGTCATCGTGATTAGATCCTGAACCGGAGCCACTTCCCTTGCCGGTTTCTTGAATGTCACCAATATAATCAAGTTCAGTAGTTTGGCGTCTCCAAAAAGCGGCAACTTTGCGTACACAATCTTCACTAACCCAAGAACCCTGAATACGCGAAGCCTTTGATGAACTAGCTGTAACTAACAACATATCGCCTTGTCCTACAAGTTTTTCTGCACCTGGTTGGTCAAGAATAACCCTTGAATCCTGCAAGGAAGAAACAGCGAAAGCTAAACGTGAAGGAACATTAGCTTTAATAACACCAGTAATAACATCAACACTAGGGCGCTGTGTAGCAATAATTAAATGTATACCAACTGCACGAGCCATTTGAGCAATACGAGTAACTGATGCTTCAACATCACGAGCCGCTACCATCATTAGATCATTTAACTCATCTACCACTACAACAATAAAAGGTAAACGATCATATCCTTTACCTGTTATAGGATCCGGATTATCTTTAGTAGGCAACATTCCTTGATCGAATGATTCGTTGTAACTAGTTATATCGCGTACACCTATTTCGGCACACATTTCATAACGCATTTCCATTTCACGAACAGCCCACTCAAGAGCATTCGCAGCTTTTTTTGGATTTGTGACAACTTGAGTTAACAAATGTGGAAGATCGTTATACATTCCTAACTCAACACGCTTAGGGTCAATAAGGATTAAACGAACTTGTTCTGGTGTTGTCCGCATCAATATAGAAGTAATTATTGAATTTATACAAGAAGATTTACCAGCACCAGTTGCACCTGCAATCAAAAGATGGGGCATCTTTGCAAGGTTAAGCATTAAAGATTTTCCAGAAATATCTCGACCCAATCCAACGGCTAAAGGATGTTTATCTTTTGTTGATTCAGGTGCTGCAAGTATATCTCCAAGGGTGACGAGTTGACGATCTTTATTCGGAACTTCAACACCAATTGCACTTCGTCCAGGAATTGGGGCAAGTATTCGCACATCAGCACTGGCCATTGCATATGCAATATCATGATTTAGAGAAGTAATTTTATTTACTTTTACCCCAGCGCCAAGCTCTATCTCATAACGCGTAACAGTCGGACCTGCGGTATAACCAATAACTCGAGCATCAACACCAAATTCATGAAGTGTAGATTCAAGAACTTTTCCACCGTGTTTAATAAGTTCTTTATCAATTGAATGAACAGAACTTCTTTCTAATAAAGTTTTGGGAGGTAACTTCCATGCACGAGGCTTAGGAGCTGTAGAAGCCTTAATCTCTATAATCCCGTCAGCGTCTTCCTCGTCAGCGTCTTCGACTTCTTCATCTTCTTCATCTTCTTCATCTTCTTCATCTTCAGCTTCTTCATCTTCTTCATCTTCAGCTTCTTCATCATCATCGTCTTGGTCATCGTCTTGGTCATCTTGGTCATCTTCGTTTAGGTTTTCGTCATCGTCTTGGACATCATCATCTTCTAAATCAGCCTCATCTGCATAGTCGTATTCATCATCCTCATCTGTTTCGGATTGATAATCATCCATCCCCATTCGACGAGAGCGTGAAACATTTACATCTTCTTGTTCTTCTTCATCAACAAGGTCCAGTAAATCGACTTTGCGTCCATTTTTTATTTCGTCAAGTTTCTGATAAGCAAATTCGCGCAATTGTGTTCCAATTGCAATAAAAATACCGAGAATACCTATAGCGAATAATACAATCGATGCACCAAGACTACGCAATCCGGCAACTAAAGGTTGCGCTAACATAGCCCCAATTAATCCACCAGCATCTTCTAATTCGGAAACAGATTTTCCTATTCGTGGATTTCCCGCTAAGACATGGATCATGCCCAATACACAGAGAAATATTAAAAAGGATCCGAATGCAACTCGCAGAGGTTCTACTTCACGATATTCAGCTTCCTCCACTTCCTCGTCATGATCTTCTTCATCTTTTGAATTACGAGAATTCCAAACAATCAAACCAGCAATTGTAAAAAAGGATATTGGAAATATTATGCGTGCTTGACCGAACATAAAAGCGGCAATATTTCTAAAGATTGAACCAATAACGCCAACTGAGTCTGTAAAAATAGCTAAGGTAGAAATAATACCAATCAAAAAACATAAAACTACAATTACATCATCAACATGACTAGCCATTTGATTGCTAAAAGCTTCTCTAGCTTGCCCACGTAGATTAGGTGCTTCGTGCACTTGCTTCGTATACTTACGAGACGTTGAATTAGTTGATTTTTTTCTGGTCTTCCCTGAACTTGCCATAGGTATATAGGTTAGCCCGAAAATACAGTAATTTGGTGTATATATTACAAGGTCCGTCCCTGCTAATAATTGGCAAAAGGTACAATTTCGACTGTCCTACCCTATCGGTAGTGTATAGGTTATGCCAGCTAAAAATATTGTAAAAAAATATTTCGAAAATCAGTATTACCATGTTTATAATAGAGGTGTTAATAAAGATTTAATATTTCGTGAAAACTCTGATAAAGATTTCTTATTAAAACTTTTCAATCAACGGCTTTCAAAACCAACCGATATTAACAAGACAAGAATTCTGTTAAACCCATTGGGCAAGTCAGAAATTCTGAGTTTCTGTTTATTGGACAATCACTATCATTTGCTTTTTTGGCTCAATAACGACACTAAATCAATAACAAAATTTATGCATAGTATTTTTACTTCATATACAATGTATTTTAATTTAAAATACGACAGAGTGGGGCCTCTATTTCAAAGTCGTTATAAGGCTTCTATAATAAATAATGATCCTTATCTTATCCATATCAGTCGCTATATTCATTTAAATCCAAGTGATTATGAAAATTATAAATATTCTAGCTACCAATCTTATTTAGGTGAAAATACTTATCCTTGGTTAAAAATAAGCAAAATACTAGATCTATTTAAAAATTCAGATTATGAAGAGTTTGTGAAGCTAGGAATAAAAGATCAAGATTTGTTTAAATTTGAATAAAACAAAAATGATTCATTTTGTCCGTTTTGCTAAGAGATTGCAGGGACGGACCTTGCTAAGCCTCAATGACGAGAGGTATGATGGTAGGTTTTCTACCCGTCGAATCGGAGGTTGCACTTCCAACAGCTTTACGTACAATAGCTTTTAGAGATTCAACATTACGCTCACCAGCATCAAGTGCTTTTGTGAGTTCTCTACGTACGATATCACTTGCTTTTGATAAATGTTGCGTTGAATCAGAACGTGGAACCCAGCCTCTCGTCACAACTTCAACTTCGCCCATGATTGAACCATCGCTAGAATCTACAGTAACAACACAAACAATAAGTCCATCTTCACCGAGTTGACGGCGATCACGCAAAAGAGCATTAGTAATACCACCTACATTACCATCAACATAAAGATACGCACCAGATGCACTTTCATGATCGACATGAACCTCATGTTCTTCAAAGATTACACTATCACCGTCATGGCATAATAAAACATGATCTTTATCCATTCCAGTTCGCAAAGCAATATCGCAGTGTGCTTTCATATGACGGTGCTCCCCGTGCACTGGTACAAAATATTCAGGTTGCACTAAAGATATCATTGTTGCTAGTTCATCAGCGCTAGCATGCCCCGAAACATGAATAGGTTCCATTCCATCATGTATTACAGTCGCTCCTCTTCTCATCATGCCGTTTATTATTCGGTTAACACTCATTTCGTTTCCAGGGATGGTATGAGAACTAAAAACAACACAATCAGTTTCACCAATGGTTATAAATCTTGATTGACCACTTGCTACTAGGGACAAAGCACTAAGAGGTTCTCCTTGTGAGCCAGTAGCGATTACGCATACTTTATCAGGAGTAAAATTATCAATTTCTTCTATATCAATAACATGCTTTTTTGCTATCTCATATAGTTTTAATTTTTTTGTAACTTCTAAATTAGTATGAAGAGATCTACCTAAGAATGCGACCTTTCTACCACTTGAAATCGCGCTCTCAACAATTTGGATAATACGGTGAATATGCGAAGCAAATGTAGAAACTATAATTCGTTTATCATGTTGTTCTAAAAATATTCTATCTATTGAAGTTTTTACACTGCTTTCTGAACCAGTGGTACCAGGCTTTTCCGCACCAGTCGAATCGCTAAGTAATAAGACAACATTCTTTGTTTTACCAATCTCTCCAAAACGAGCTAGATCTGTTCTTCTTCCATCGATAGGAGAATGGTCAATTTTAAAATCACCGGTATGAACAATAGTTCCAGCTTTAGTTGTATAACTAGCAGCAAAAGCATGAGGAACTGAATGTGTCACAGGTATGAATTCAACTTCAAATTTACCTATTTTTAAAACATCTCCATCATTAACTGGTTTGAGTTTTGACTTGCTCAACAAATTTGCTTCAAGTAATTTATTGCTTAATAATTCTAAAGAAAGCGGTGAAGAATATATTGGAGCATCAACTTCACGCAATAAAAATTGTAGACCGCCAGCATGGTCTTCATGAGCATGAGTAATTACTATTCCATCAATTTTATCTTTACGTTCGAATAAATAATTTAAATCAGGTAATACATAATCGATGCCCGGCATATCCGCTTCGGGAAACATTATTCCGCAATCGATTACAATGCACGATCCATCATATTCAAGAACCATGCAATTTCTACCAATGCGAGAGAGTCCGCCTAAAAATGTTACAGATAAACTTGTCAATTTATTTCCTTTATTTTCCGTACTTATATTCTGACGAATATTTATCAGCATAATTTATAGAATTTTCACCAGCTGGCATTAAATACGAAGGTTTTGTTGTTGTATACATATATATAGAATTAGGTTCAGGAACAACTCGACTTTTCGAATTTGGACCAAATTCATATGCTGGATATAATCCCTCAAAGCTTAATGTATCAACATTGCTTAAAGCTTTAGTAACACCTTCAGGCGATAGATCACCATTTGCTACAGCTTTTTCTAAAACTTGATCCATTGCCCAAGCCTGAACATAGCCTAAGATAAAATTTTGATTAGAAGTTTGATTAGGTTTAAAAATACCAATATCTTGCATCATCTTCTTCATGCCTGGTACATTTGTATCTCCCCAAGACGCACCAGAAGATACTACATAGAAATGTTCTAAAGCATACTGTCTAGTTGCTTGATCTAAAGTCAAATCAACCTCTGGAATCCAAGAAGGTGATAAACCAATAATATCAATTTTACTTGCTTTAGAGGCAAATACTTTCAATACGCTGTTAATATCATGGAACGAACCAGTAAATAAAACTGAATCACATTTTTCAGCCACCAATTTCTCAACCTTACTAGTGATATTTTCACCACTATTAAACTTTTGTTTCGAAGGATAATTAACATCATATTTCTTAACGACATAATCGATACCTGAATCTGCATCGTTCCCATATGAATCATTTAATGTCAATGAACAAACACGTATAATATTTGTATCTTTTTTAGACAAATAATAACCAACCCCATTTATAGCTTGAGTAGTATACGTATTAGCTACAGGTAGAACCAGAGGATTTCTAACCCAACTATTTGAAAAAGATGTAGGTACAATCAATTGCTTATTTTTCAATTGTTTGTTTTTTAAAGCTAATATTACATCGTCGCCCATAATCTGCTGAAAAGCAACGACCTCTTTTGATAATTCATCATATGCTGATATGGAAAGCTCCTTATCATAGCTAGATTCGTTAGCTGAGTCTTTTGAAATTAATTTGACTTTATATCTACCATCAACTCCGCCACTATAATTTTTCGCATCCCAATAGGTTTGGTTTCCTATTTTAATTACGTTACCCAAGTATCCTGAGTCACCAGACTGGGGTGTTATTACACCTAAAGAAATCATTTCCCCATCAAATCCAATTGTTTTTTTGGGATCTTTACCTTCGTTTGGTCCTAAAGTAGCACGTGTGACTTCATCGTATTTAAGAATTACCTTTTTTTTCTTTTCTTCTTTTGAACATCCCGCTAATACTAAAACACATAATATTAAGATTATTAATATATTACGCTTATACATCAACAATACCTTTCAAATAATTACTTCTTGGGGAGATTTTACTACTAATTGTTAAACAATAGGGGCGCTATTGTGAAAAGTACGTGTTTTTGATTTAAAACTTTTTCGATACTCATAATAACGCCCGGCATGAAACAAGATCTATCATTAGCATCATGTTCAATTCTTAATATTTCACCATGCGAAGATAACATAACTTGTTGATGAGCAACAGCACCAGATAGTCGCAAGGAATGTATTGGTATTTCTTTTGTTTCTATGCCAGCTTCCTCCCTTGCAACCTCTACCATGTTCGCTGTTGTAATTGCTGTACCAGATGGAGCATCTACTTTCCGTGTATGATGAGTCTCAACTATTTCTATTTCTTTAAAAAATGGTGCTGCTTTAGCACTAAACTCCATCATTAAAACTACACCTACTGAAAAATTTGGAGCAATGATTGCTTTTGCACTACTAGAATCAAAATCTTTCACTATTGTGTCTTTCTGACTTTGAGATATCCCTGTAGTACCTGACACAAATGAGATATTATTTTTAGCACAAAATATTGCTGCTTCAAAAGCTACTTGAGCTATCGTGAAATCAACAACTACATTTGGAGCTTCACAGTTAGTCAATAAAGTATCAAGATCTTTTGCAACTTCTAACTTTGAAGATTGTGCTTGTATTATTTGACCTTCGTGTGCTGGAGAAATTACTCCAGTAATTATAATTTGCTTATTGTCTTTTAAGAACGAGACTAGCTCAGTACCCATCTTACCAAAAGCACCATTGATCCAAATATTTATATTCTCTTTACTCATACTATAAGACTATTAAATAAGTAGACGTAAATTCTGTTTTTGGATAAGTTTTTCAAAATTAATCCAACAATCAGACTCTTGGATTATCAAACTTAGATATACCTGAGTTAGCTTTTTGCAATGCTTTAAATACATTTACTCTCGGCACTTTATAACCAGCAGCTTTGTCGTAAATATAGTCCCCACTTGTAACTAATATATTTTTTATTTGAGAAGAAGTTAGACCAGGATTAACTTCTTTTAATAATGCAATAGTTCCAGAGATTATAGGAGTAGCAAATGAAGTTCCATTTGCTGACGAAAAACTTCCAAATTCCGGTCTAACAATCATCAAATCGCTACCAGGAGCAACTACATCTAACTCTTTGGATGTTTGAGAAAAATCAGCTATAGTTTCATTTCCATTAGAGATTTTTGTTGCTCCAACAGAAATAACATTATCTAAACATGCAGGGAATAATATTTCATTTTTAGAAGATGAATTACCACTAGAAGCAACGATTGTAACGCCAAGTTTTACAATCGAATCAATAGTTGATTTAATTTCACTTTCAACATTACAATTCGAGAATTTACCATCACGAGGAAAACCAATTGATATATTAATTATATCTGGTGCATAAGATTTTCCATATTTTATATCAATAAGAAAGCCATTAAGTGCTTGTACTAATAACGACTGATCTAATTCACCAGCACGATTTAAGGTTACTCTTGAAAATGAAATACTGGCACCCGGCGCCACACCACCTGTAGTTATTTTCTTGCCACCAGAAATCGTTTCGCTATATCTATTTCCTGCAGCTAAATCTGTTACTGCATTCCCATGGAAACAGCCGACATCTAATTGACTACATTCAAGAAAAGCAGGTTCATTTGTATTGCACGGAGCGACTTGGGCGATTAGTCCGTAGCAGCGTTGCTCCACTACCCTACTATTTCCGTTTTGATCTAATAAAGTGTTCAAATGCGTATTGATTCCAGAGTCAATGACACCAATAACAACACCCTTCCCTGTCACAGGTTTTTTATTGGCGTTCAAAAACCTCAAACCGTTTATTGTTACTAAATGTTGTGGTTCTATTTTCGTATAATTGCCGCTTGATATCGGTTGGAATTTATTGCTACTAAGAATTGAGTAGTCTAGAGGTGAAAAGCTTGTTGCATTATTTGATTGCGGAACTTTTAGATATACTACATTTTCATTTTGATAATTTGTAGTAGCTACTTGATCAACTGTATTTGCTTTAACATTTTTTTCAGAACTCGCTAGTGTTAGTTTTGCTTTTGAATCTTTTATTGTAGTTTTTTGATTAACAGCAAAAGCTCCCATAGCATTTAAAGCACCAAAAATTAATCCGAGAAATAAGATTATATAAACAAACATTTTCTTAGAAAATGATGTAGAAAAATTTGCATGGGGAGAATGGGTCATTACGGCTATTATTAACCAGAATCACGCGAATAAACAGTCTTGACAATTAACAAAACGAAAGAGGTATCTTTTTTGTACTTATATTATAAGAATATTTAAGAAAAACGTTATATTCTAGATAATTTATTGAATTTTAATATCTCTTTTTGTGTTACATATAAAATAAATTCCATATCCAAAAAAAAGAAATCCAGCTGTAATTGCAAGTGAATATTTAAGAACTCCTAAATATCCTCCAACTATATTTGGATCAAGAAAATCATACGGATACCAATTCACTATTGTTCCGCGAATTAAAGAGTACGCAACAAATACTATAGGGAATATAAGCCATAACAAGGTTTTTTTATATTCGAATTTCTTAACAGGTCTATCAATTGCAAAATCTATTATTAAAACCAAGGGCATAATACGGTGCAATATTAAATTTGAGTTGGAAATAGTCAAATATTGATATCCACCACCTCGCTCTATTAAAGCATAATAGACGATTCCTACAATAATTAAATAAGTTGTATTCATGCCACGCAAGTAGTCAATTCGTGAATTTATTTTATCATTATATTTATATGCGCTCAAAATTAGAACAGTACCAGCAAATAGATTGCTTAAAATTGTAAAGAGTGAAAAATAGTCTGTTATTCGAAATCCAAAAGCTCCAATAGAACTTGCCAATTGCCAAATAATTACAACTATGGGTAAAACACCAAAGGGAACTTTATAAAGTGAATTTAGTTTTAAAATATTTGACATAAGGATTTATATCTTATCCTAAATCTAAAATGCGTGGTAATCTAAATATTACGATTTAGGTTCATTCAAGATTGGAGCACAATAACTTCAAACGCTCCAACATCTAGAAAAGATGTTATATCTAGAGCAACAAGTTGCAGAGATGTTGTAGAAAATGCAGCCATGGAAAGAGAGTTTGATACTACTGCCTTTATGGATGATCATGAAGCATTAAAAATACCATCGTTAATATTTTTGAAGTGTTGTACTCTTGAGGTGAACATACGCAACCGCTCGCGGTGAGTACCGAAAGCGGAGCGAGTGTATAGTGATCTCTAGCGACGGTTATTGTTATTATTTCGTCGTTTATTATCGTTTCTAGGACGACGTGGTTCTTCTGGACCAAGATCTCCATATTTTTCTTTCATTTCTACATCTAGAAAATCTGAAAAACTAGCAAAGTCTCTGTCTTCATCATTCGAAGCTTTCGATCGAGAAGATTTAGGTTCGCTATCTGAATCACTTGAAGAATTACCGCGAGTACGTGTGCGTGTTTCTCTATTACCTGGAGCTTTAGACTCTGAATCGCGAGATTCACGTGGTTCACGTGGTTCGCGAGCAGCTTTTGGCTCACCGCTATCTCCTTCATCATTGTTTTCGAATCCGTCACCTACTGGTGTTAGCGAAACTTTACCACGGTCATCCATATCGTCAACGCGAACATCAAAAATATCTCCAACGTTCATCACGTCTTCAACATTATTGATACGTTGTCCATTACCCATTTTTGAAATGTGTACAAGACCATCACGACCAGGAAGTATGTTTACGAAAGCGCCGAACTTAGTTGTACCTACAACAGTACCTTCATAAACTTTTCCAATTTCAGGAATTGGTGGGTTAAGAGCAAGGTCGATCATTTCTTTAGCTTTATTGACCATCTCTGATTCAAGACCACCAATAGTTACGATACCTTTACCATCTTCTCCATCACCAACATTTATGTCACAGCCAGTTTCAGCTTGTACAAGTTGAATGTTCTTACCCTTAGGCCCAATAACTTCGCCGATCTGATCCCCTTCGATTTCAAAAGAAATAATCTTTGGAGCAGTAGTACCAACATCTTGTCGAGGAGCTGCAATAGTTGCATCCATTACATCGAGAATTGCTAAACGAGCAACTTTAGCTTGAGCGAGTGCGTTACCCAAAACTTCCGCAGGAATACCATCAATTTTAGTATCAAGTTGTAGAGCTGTAATACAATCTCGAGAACCTGCAACTTTAAAGTCCATATCGCCAAATGCATCTTCTGCACCAAGGATATCTGTAAGAGTTACATATTTCCCATCTTCGTATATTAGACCCATTGCAATACCAGCAATTGGAGCAGCAATCGGTACACCGGCATCCATTAGCGCGAGAGAAGAACCACAAACACTAGCTTGAGATGTTGAACCGTTTGATGCAAGAACATCAGAAACAACACGCATAGTGTAAGGCCATTCGATTTGATCTGGCAAAACACCAACAAGTGCACGTTCAGCCAAAGCACCATGACCAATTTCACGTCGTTTTGGAGAGCCAACTCGACCAACTTCACCAACAGATGATGGTGGGAAGTTATAGTGATGCATATAGCTCTTAGTTGTTGTTGTCGTAATAGCGTCAATCATCTGTTCCATACGAGGCATGCCCAAAGTAGCTACAGATAGTACTTGAGTTTCTCCACGTTGGAAAAGTCCTGATCCGTGTGCTTGGCCTAGAATTCCAACTTCTGCACTTATTGGACGAAGTTCGTCAAGTTTACGACCATCGATTCTAGTTTCGCTATCAACAATCGATTGGCGAACAATTTGTTTTTGTAATTTACTGAATGCGTTCTTAACAAATTTTGCATCATTAACAAACTCACCTGGAGCTTCAGTAGTTCCACAAAGTTTTTCGACAAGTTCAGCTTTGATTTCATCTAGACGCAAAGTACGATCATGCTTATCTGCAATAACCATTGCTTTATTAGTATCATCACCAACAGCAGCTTTTACTGCTTCCATTATTTCTGGCGTGTAATCAACATTTGGAGTATAAACAATAGCCGCGATTGGGCCATTTTCTGCTTCTACTGCTATTTTTAGATCACGTTGAATTTTTATAGCAGCACTAATCCATTTTTTAGATTCGTCAAGACCTTCTATAAGTACATCTTCAGAAATTTTTGGAGCTCCAGCAGCAATTTTTTTGAAAGCTCCAGGTGTAGCACCAGCTTCAACCATCATGATTGCAACATCGCCATTGTCTAGTTCACGACCGGCAACAACAAGTTCAAAAGTTGATTCAGCACCTTGTTGGTAGGTTGGGTTAGCAATCCATTTACCGTCGAGATGAGCTAAACGTGTAGCACCAATAGGACCTTCAAAAGGCATACCTGAAATATGTAATGCTGCTGATGCAGTATTAATTGAAATGATATCGTGTGGATTGACTAAGTCAACACCAAGAATTGTTGAAACAATTTGTACTTCATTTCTAAAATCTGCAGGAAATGCAGGACGTAAAGGTCGATCTGTTAAACGACATGTAAGAATTGCATCTTCACTTGGGCGACCTTCGCGACGGAAGAATGATCCAGGAATTTTACCTGCAGCATACATACGCTCTTCAACGTCAACTGTTAGTGGAAAGAAATCTGTTCCTTCGCGTGCAGGTGCTGTAGCAGCAGTTGAAAGAAGTTCTGTACCTTCTACTTTTGTGTGCACAGATGCAACTAGATTTGCGAAACGACCAGTTTCCATAGTCATTGTTAGACCGTCGGCGTTAATTACACCAGTGGCTGATATTGGTTTACTCATTTGTTATATCCCTTTCGATATAAAAATAAATGATCGAAACGAGATTTGATTTTCAGTGGTCAACCTAAGAATTTACACTAGGTGATATTTCTAGAGGAAATTTTTGAGATTCACAACTGACAACCGAGTATCTCGCATCGGATTTACTTTAACTCACCTCATGTGAGCTTTTTCTTTGTTTATTTACAAATACCATACTAACAGATCTACTGCCGTTTAACAGTTTTAACCAGTTGAAACAACAAAAAAGTATAGTTTTTGTGATAATACCTTTAGACTTGACATAGATAAAAGATTCAAATTACATTGATTTACAAAATGTAGGAGTTAATATTGTCCCTGGGATCATTTTCCTGTAAGAAATATTCGAAAAATATTATATTGAAATTAAAAATGTAACATAATTAGGCATCAACCCAAGGTGGCTCAGCACCGATTTGTGAACATGTATGCGTTGCCAGAGAAATTCCAGCATCGAGCATATCTCTTAATTGTTCGAGTGTTAGTTCGCTAATTAGTTTAGTCGTTAAAAGTTCTTCATCCATTAGCCATTTCATTATGCCTGCGTTGAATGTATCTCCAGCGCCCACTGTGTCTGCCCCATCGTTTTTAATGGCAACTTGAGCAGGACGAAAAGCTACATGTTTTGAAGTGTAGGCATAAGCACCAATACTTCCATCGCTTATAGAAACAAGCTTTGCGCCACTATCTAAAAAACGTTTTGCAACTTGTTCGATTGTAGTTTCTGGGTATAACCAAATTATATCTTCTGTACTAGCACGAACAATACTTGACTGGCTTGCCCAACGCTCTATACGCTCAAGAGCTAGTTTTGTGTTATCTCCAATAGCATCAGCACGTACATTAGGATCAAAAACTATTAAATGATCTTCGGAAAATTTTTCAAACAATGCGTCAAATGCAGTAGCCATTGAATCCACGCCAAGAGAAAAAGACCCACAAGTTGAAATGATATCGTTAGGCAATATTCCTTTTACAATCATTTCTGGCGTCCATGTTCCTTGCGAACAACCCTCTATATAAAAACGGTAACGTGCATCACCCTGAGCATCAATAGTTGCCATTGCCAATGTCGATGGTTCTTGGACAACTTTTAATAGTGAAGTATCAACACCGGAAGATTCTAAATGTGCACGAGTTAAATTTCCAAAACCATCACTAGATATTGGAGTTAGACTCGCGACATTACAACCTTGTCGTCCTAAAGCTAGCGCTACAATTATTGAACTTCCGCCAGGAACAGGTCTGTACGATCCGTCCTTTTGAAGAATCATATCGATCGTTGCTTCACCTACTGTGATAACTCTCGGATACGATTTCGATATCATGCTTAACGGCGAAGACCGAGCTTCGCAATAATTTCACGGTAACGTGCAACGTCAACATCTTTTAGGTAATCAAGTAAACGACGACGACGACCAACCATCATAAGCAGACCACGACGAGAGTGGAAATCTTTTTTATGCGATTTAAGGTGACCAGTTAAATGCTCGATACGGCTTGATAAAAGTGCTATTTGTACTTCTGGTGATCCAGTATCAGTTTCATGTAGTTTGTGTTCGTTAACTACGTCTTGTGTTGGTTTTAATGCCATTATATTATTGCTCCTATATTCACCGGTGAGACTGTCTTTACCGAAAATAACGGCGTGTATCAGGCGGTGAAACCTGACAGGAAAATATTATAGTCTAAGAATTTATATTTTCACAATTTGGCGAGTTTTATCGCAATCTAGATCAATCTGGCTAATCAAATCAGTTATAGATGAAAATACTAGCTGGTCTCGCAATTTCTCTTGAAATATCACAGAAATAGTCTCAAAATAAATGTCTTGATTGAAATCTAAAATATGTGCTTCGATCACTCTCACATTATCATCATGGAAAGTAGGTCTCACTCCAACAGAAATAGCACTTTTATACAATTCCCCTTTTACAATAACGGAACCTGCGTAGACACCGTCACTAGGAATTGCAATATTGGAATCGACTTGCATATTTGCAGTTGGATAACCTAATTCTCTACCTTTATGATCTCCGTGAACAACGATTCCCGTTATTTCATGAGGTCGACCTAAATACTTTCTTGCTACAGACACGTCACCAACAGAAATATACTGTCTGATTAGAGTTGACGAAATACATTGTTGACCTACTGTATTTTCCGCTTCTACAAGATTTACTGGAATGACTTCATAGCCATATTGATCTGACATTTCCTCTAGAAGTTGTACATTGCCTTTACGATCGTGGCCAAATGAAAAATTTTCTCCTATACAGATAGCTTTTCCGTTTAATTGATCTACAAAAACATCCTTAATAAAATCATTAGCTTCTAGGTGGGCAACAGCAATATTAAAATCTATTAATAATATATTATCGATCAAGCCGGTTTCTTCTAATAATTCGAGCTTCTTTTTTGTAGAAGTTAACATTTTTGGTGCACGTTGAGGATTCAGAATACTCAATGGATGTTTATTAAATGTAACAACAGTAGTCTGCAAGCCTTTTTCTTTAGCAATATTATTAACAGTTTTTAATAGCGCTCGATGACCAAGATGCACACCATCAAATACACCTAGAGTGATTGCACTATCCGATGTTAATTTTGTCTGATCATATATTATTTCCATTTAATCAATTATAGGTCTAAGAAAATGACACAACGAGACTTAAGTAGCTGAGTTTTATAATCGAATGGTTTGGTTTCTGGAGGTGGTGCGTCTGCGATCTCTTGTTCGACATCATCATTATAAGGATTATCATACATTGCGATTAATTTTCTTGGAAGTTCGCCTAATCCTACAAAGTATTGATCTGATTCGGCTTGAAGTTCATTCGCCTGAGCTTCGTTTAGTCTCAATAATTGACCTTTATAAATATGATCAACTTGATTTTCATCAAAAATTAATGTTTTATAATGAGATAACGCTTTTGCTGGATCACACATAAACTGAAAAGGATCATCAGCTGATGCTAATTCTTCGAGTGTGATCAAATTTTCTTGAGCAATGGTGCCGCTCTTTATTCTTCTAAGGTTCGATAAGTGTGCAACTCCCCCAGCTTCAACAGCAATATCTTCTGCAAGCGTCCTGATATAAGTACCAACAGAACAAATAATTTCAAGTGTTGCATGAGATGAGGCCTCACCCAAGGGATCAGTACTCGGACCGCTTAAAATTTTTATTGAATATATTTCAACCGAACGAACTTTACGCTCGACTTCTTTTCCAGCTCGCGCATATTTATATAAAGCTTTACCATCAACCTTTACAGCACTCGTCATTGGTGGAATTTGATTTATAATGCCAACGAACTCTCTGCATGCTTTTTCCAATACTTCTAAATTTAGTCCAGACATGTCAACTGTTTCGATGATATCGCCTTCAACATCACCAGTAGTAGTTTTTTCACCAAATTTTATCTCTGCAATATATGTTTTTATGCCAGATTGAACGTAATCTAATAGACGAGTTGAAGTACCCACACCCATTGCCAAAACGCCAGTAGCCATAGGGTCAAGCGTACCGGCATGACCTATTTTTTTAGTATTGAGAATTTTACGCATTTTTGATACAACATCATGACTTGTTATCCCATAATCTTTGTCGATAAAAAAGAATCCAGAAGGTAACAGTTTTTCAGTCACAACAACCTTTTATTTACTTCGTGCTAAGACAATTAAATTCTTTAGCTTGATTAAAATGTCATCGATACTGTTGGTTGATGAAAAACCTGCGGCATATCTATGACCGCCACCTCCAAAGCTAGAAGCAATATCACAAACATCAATTTTGCCAATCGATCTCATAGATACTCTATAATCGCCGGGTTCAAATTCTTTTATCATGCATGCTACATCAGCTTCGCGACTACGTCTCACTAATTCTATTAACCCTTCAACTTCATCGTATGAACATCCAAATTCTTCACGCATTTTTACAGTAACAAACGAATAGGCAAAATTAGTATCATTATCGTATTGCATTACATCAAGCACACGTCCCGCTAGTTTCATTAGCGAATATGAATCTTCTTCTGTAAGTGTGCGTGATAGAAAAGCTATATCAACATCAAATTCACTCAATATTTTTGCCTGTTCAAAAACTACTGGTGTTGTACTCGAGAATTGAAATCGTCCTGTGTCGGTAAGTAATGCAATATACAAGCAAGTTGCAATATCATCATTCAACGAGATACTACAAAAATCTAATATTTCTTGAACAACAGAACCAGAACTTGCAGCATTGACATCAATAATATTGACATCACCAAAATTTTCATTTGAGAGATGGTGATCAACATTGATAAATGTTTTAGCACGAGATATTAAATCTTCGAGCCCGTTCAAACGAGATTTAGAACCGCAATCAAAAGTCATAACAATGTCAAAAGTTTTATTTGTATCAATAGTATTTGACGGCACTACCAACTTCTCTAAACCAGGAATTGTTGCATTTAGGGAATAGGACAAAACGAACGGGTCAGGAAAAGTAACAACTACTTTTTTACCGATTGAATTTAAAGCATGAGCCATAGCCATAGTCGAACCAAGCGCATCGCCGTCTGGGTGTATATGACATGTCAATAAAAAAGTATTTGAATTCTCTAAATGTTGTTTCACTTCTTCAAGCAATAAAGCATCTAGCATTACTTGGACTTTCTGATTGGTTGATCATCGGCATCTAAACCATCGTCGCGTACTGCAATCTTGTCAACATGAGAATGTACTTTTTTAATTAGTACCTCTATTTTTTGTCCTTCTTCTATTGAAGGGTCTACTTTGAAATGAATATCAGGCATATATTTTATGCGAATTTCTTGGCCCAATTTCTTCTTTATTTTTCCTTTATATTTATCTAATGCAATTAAAGCTAAATCAGTGCGAGTGTCATCTCCTAATACTGATATATAGATATCGCCATGTCGAAGATCTGGAGAAATACTCACCCCTGTAACCGTACACAGTTCAAGATCATCATCATCTAATTCTTCTAGTTCCTGAGCAATAACTTTATGTACTAATGAATTAACTCGTGACATTCTTGAAAATGGCTTATTTGACATATCTTAATTTTACTTTCCTATAAGTCGCGATTAGGAGTTCAAGTGTATCTCCTGCAATGATATAGTCATAAATTACTCTTGGCAGTTCACTATATTCATTTTTCACTTCAGCATCTGCTGCCTTATCAAATATTGCAAAATTATCTGAACTATATACAAAGAGCTATTTCTCTTCTATAGAATTTACTAATTCAGGCGCAAAATGCGACACCAAACCATCAGGCAAATGAATTACTCTTGTAGGCGCTAATTGCATAACAAAATCACTATCATGTGAAACTAAAATTATTGTTCCCTCATAAGACTGTAAAGCACCTAATAGTGCTTCTATAGAACCTGGATCAAGGTTATTCGTAGGCTCATCAAGTAATAATACGTTTGCATCACTTACCATTAATCGAGCTAATGCAAGTTTTGTTTTTTCTCCACCAGATAAAGTACCAGCAGGTTGATCAGCAATGTCTCCATATAAGCCAAAGTGTGCCAGTACAGAACGTAACTCTGCTGTAGGCATGCGAGGTGACGCTTCCACCATATGTGCTAAAACATTTTTTGTAGCGATAATATCTTCGTGTTCTTGCGCATAAAAACCTAGCTTAGCTTTTGTTCCAGGCTTAACGGTTCCACCTTCACGATCGTACATTCCCATAATCGATCTCAATAATGTAGTCTTACCAGCACCATTTTTACCGTAGATTAAAATGAAATCTCCACGTTCAACAATTAAAGAAACATTACCGAATATTTTCTTATTTTCGAAAGATTTAGAAACATCTTTTACTGTTAAAGCAATATCACCACATCTGATAGGTGAAGGAAAATTAAAGTTAATTGCACGAGGTTTAACTTTTGGAGCTTTATCCTTTAAAGCAGTTGCTAAATTATCGATACGACGTTGCAACATCTTTCGTTTTGCCGCATGTGATGCATTTCCTTTTGCAAACTTTGCTTTTGTATCGCTAAGCCTTCCTGCTTCTTTCATGATTACAGCACTTTGCCGTGCACGCATTTCTTCACGCTCTTCGCTTGATACTAAATACTGTGAATACGTTCCATTGTATTGCTCCATACGTCCATCAACTAGCGCTAAAACCCTTGTTAGTGAAGTATCCATTAATGCAATATCATGACTTACAACTAAAACTCCCGATTCTGTTGATGAAAGAAAATCCATAACAAACTTTTTTGCTTCAATATCTAAATGGTTTGTAGGCTCATCGAGTATTAAAACTTCTCCACCTTTTAATAAAAGCTTCGCAAGCTCAACCTTACGTCTTTGCCCTCCACTCAAATTCTCCAGATCATTAAGTAGCATTTCATCGTCAATGCCGACACCATGTGCCATTTTTTCAACATCAGAATTTATTTCGTATCCACCGTCATGTTGAAATTTCTCTTGCAAATCAGAATACTTATGTACGGCTTTCATTTGCTCATCTAGATCATCAACATTTGCATCGATCTCAAAATGAACTTTTTCTAACTCTAATTCCATAGGTATTAAAGGGTGACTTAAACGAATATAATCGTATACGCCTTTAGCATCTTGCGAACCCGCCCGCACTTCTTGACGCAACCATCCATAAGAAGTACCCAGGTCTATATTTCCACTAGTTTTATCAAATTCACCTGAAATAGTTTTTAAAATAGTTGTTTTGCCAGCACCATTTTTACCAATAAGCGCTACTTTATCGCCAGGACCAACTCTAAACGAGCCGTCACGTATAAGGGTTCTATCCCCAATTTCAATAGTTAGATCATCAACAATAAGCACCGAGAGAGTTTAGTGCTTAAAGTATATACTCGGCGAAAAGATATTATAAATAGATTATTAGTGACGGATCATCACATGCTTAAGTTCAGTGTAATGTTCAATTGCATAGATTGACATATCTTTACCATAGCCACTTTGCTTGAATCCACCATGGGGCATTTCTGAAACTATTGGTATGTGGTCATTAACCCAAACACAACCAAATTTTAGAGCTTTTGTCACTCTCATTGAACGACCAACATCACTTGTCCAAACAGAGGAAGCTAGGCCATAATCAACATCGTTTGCCATTTCAACACCTTGTGCTTCACCGCTAAATTTTTGTACTGAAATTACAGGACCAAATACTTCGCGTTGAACTATCTCGCTGTCTTGATTAGGGTTAGCAATAATAGTTGGTTCATAAAAATAGCCTGCGCCATCAATTTTCTTTCCACCAGCAATAACTTCTGCACCTTCGCTAACAGCACGATCAACCATAGATTCAACACGCTCTTGTTGTTCTTGTGAAATTAAAGGTCCAACGTTAGTATTCTCATCACTTGGATCACCAGTAACCAAAGCGGAAACCTTTTCCGATAATTTAGCAATCAGTTCGTCATAAATTTTTTCGTCAGCCAAAACACGACAAGGAGCAGTACAGTCTTGACCAGAATTATAATATCCCATATCTGTCAATGTTTGTGCAGCTAATTCAATGTCAGCATCTTCAAAAATAACAACTGGAGCTTTACCACCAAGTTCTAGATGAACACGTTTTAATGAATCTGCGGCATTTCGTGCAATTATCTTACCTGTATTTACATCGCCAGTAACAGAAACCATTGCAACATCAGTGTGTTTTACTAAAGCATCACCAAGAGTTTCACCTTGGCCAGTTATAACATTAAAAACTCCAGGAGCAAAAATGTCTTTTGATAATTCTGCCAACTTCAAAGCACTTAAGGGTGTTAGTTCGCTTGGTTTTAAGATAAAAGTATTACCAGCGGCCAAAGCTGGACCAAATTTCCAAGTAGCCATATTCAAAGGATAATTCCAAGGAGCTATACCAACGCATACACCTAAAGGCTCACGACGTAAATACGATGTGTGGTCTTCTAGATATTCACCAGATCCTTGTGTCGGCATTGTTCTACATGCTCCTGCAAAAAATTTTAGATTATCTACAGTAAGATCAAATTCAAATTCAATAATTGAGATAGGCTTACCAACATTTTGTGATTCAATTTCTTTTAATTCATCCAAATTAGCTTCAACAACTTGCGCAAGAGCATAAAGTGCCTCACTTCGCTCTCGTGGAGTCGTATTCCCCCATGTCTCAAAAGCAGCTTTGGCACAAGCAACTACATTATTTGCATCTTCTTTATTAGATGAAGGGACTTTTGCCAGGATTTGACCAGTTGCAGGATTGATAACATCATCAGTTTCACCACTAGTTGAATCAACAAATGCTCCGTTTATAAAGTTTTGATTTATCATCTTTTTGTCTCCAATGAATATTTTTTGTGTTTCTTGTGACTAGTCTAGAGCTATGACAAAACTTAGTGTAGGCATTCCAAAAGAAATAAAGAAAAACGAAGGACGCGTTGCCATTACGCCAGATGGAGTTTCAGAACTAATTAACAACGGTATAGAAGTATACGTTGAAAAATCAGCAGGCAAGGGTGCGAGTATCTATGACGATGCTTATATTGCTTCTGGGGCAAAGATGTGTGATGCATCTACTGCATGGTCGCAAGATTTAGTTGTAAAAGTAAAAGAACCCCAAGCTAGCGAATTTCAATATTTTCGTGACGACTTAGTCTTATTCACTTATTTACATTTAGCAGCATATCCAAATGTTGCGAAAGCACTTTGTGAAAAGAATGTTACTGCATTTGCTTATGAGACCGTAACTGTAAATAATGCTCTACCCCTCTTAGCTCCAATGTCTGAAATAGCAGGACGTCTTGCTGTACAAGTTGCATGCAGATTTCTAGAAAGTCCCCAAGGTGGCCGTGGCATATTAATTTCTGGTGCTCCTGGCGTATCTCCTGCAAAAATTGTGGTTTTAGGAGCAGGACATGTTGGTGTTAATGCAGCATTACTAGCAAGTGCACTTGGCGCCAATGTAGAAATATTTGACATAAATCTTGATAGGCTTCGCGAGATAGATTTAATGTTTCACGGGAAAATTACTACTCGCGCATCTTCACACGGATCAATATCTGCATCTATTAAAACTGCTGATTGTGTCATTGGCGCTGTACTTGTTCCTGGAGGACGCGCTCCAATAGTCGTTGATGAAGATATGGTCAAAACAATGATGCCAGGTTCAGTAATTGTTGATACAGCAATTGATCAAGGGGGATGCATATCTACAAGCCACGAAACTTCACATACAGAGCCAACTTATGTTTTACATGATGTTGTTCACTATGCTGTAGGAAATATGCCTGGTGCAGTTAGCCATACTTCTACTTATGCTTTGACTAATGCAACGCTTCCATTTATTGTTGCAATTGCAAGGTTGGGCATTGATGATTCAATCAAAAATAAGGTAGGACTACTTGAAGGTTTAAATACTAGAGATGGCCAAGTTGTTAACAAGATAGTTAAAGCAACTTTGTAGTTTCTCATTTTTTCTCAGACTGATTACTTCATATAGCTTTAACCTGTTAATCCAGAACGGATTTGATTTACCAGATAATCACGGTTAATTTCTATGCGGACAGAACCTAAAGGTATAACAGCAAGGATTCCAGGTGCAGAAATCGTTGCGATTTGAGCAGTCCAAATCACACCAGTAGAGACTTTGTACAAACCCTTAGTTCTGAAATTATAAACTGTAACAGGATTTGAATAAGATGATTCTTCAATTATACCACTTGCATTCGGATGCAACATTGCTAAAGTTTTCAAATTTTTCTTAGGTGAAGTTAAGTTTATTTGAACACTTGATACTAATGCTGTTGTCTTAACAGTGAATCCGCTTGGCAAAACTATGTTTCTTTGTATTGCTTGTCCATCTGGAAATTGTGCCCAAAATTTTGATGGTATTCCAGTTACACCTGGTGAAGCAGGTGCTATGTACACTCCCGAATTGGATGATGAATCTATAAAATTTTGGTTAAAAACACTATTCCATATTTGAGCATAAGTTGGTGGAATTGAATACTTAGGTGCAGGTGAGCCTGGTGTTGTTGATTTACACCACATGATGTCACCAATTTCTTCACCTGTTGATCGAGAATACATTAGACCAGAGTGGATCAAACCTGGGGTTGTAGAAATTTCAGTTTTTGGGATAATGACAATTTCTCCATCTTGAATTCCATCCGCATAATTAAAAGTATTCGGATTACAAGATTCTCGTCCTTCGATAGTTTGGTTCTGCTCATTGACCATATCTACTTTTGCTTCAGCTACAACATAGATAAGTGGTGAAGCTTTAGATGGGTTTGTTGAATTGTTGCCCTTAATGTGTACTCCTGGCCCAATATTGATAGATGTTGAAATTGATACAGATTTACCGTCAGCACCAGGAGCAAAATGGCTTTCTATTTTTGGATCTATATCTGCAAAAGCAACACTAGAAAATGACAGTGAAAACAGGAGAACTATTAAAAGAAAAATCTGCTTCCCTGCACTCATATTTACTAATCTAGCAATCTTTTCAAAGATCATGCAAGATAAATTTACATCAAGAAGAACTCTAAAGCTAAAGGTCTACTAGAGGTTTAGAGTTCTCGAGCTACTTCTTTTTCATCATAAGTTTCAATGATATCGCCAGGTTTTAGATCAGTAAAGTTTTCTAGACCAATACCACATTCGAATCCATCTTTTACTTCTTTTACATCATCTTTACCACGACGAAGAGAGATTAATTGACCATTCCAGATGACTACCCCATCGCGCAAGAAACGTACTTTCGAACCACGAGAGACTTGACCAGATTGTACGTAACAACCAGCAATCTTTCCAAGTTTAGGTACGGAGAATATTTCACGAACTTCAGCTTCACCTGTTACAAATTCTTCAACAGTTGGAGTCAACATACCGCTAAGGGCCATAGTCATATCATCAAGCACTTTATAAATAATTTCATAAAGTCGCAAATCGATACCAGCTGACTCAGCCATCTCACGAGATTTACGATCAGGACGAACATTGAAACCAATAATTATCGCATTTGAAACTTGCGCTAAAGTAACATCACTTTCAGTGATACCACCGACAGCACGATGAACAAAAGAAATACGAACTTCTTCGTGATCTTTATCTAATTTCTTTAATGAATCAGTCAATGCTTCGAGAGAACCTTGTACATCAGCTTTCAAAATAATATTTAAAGTTGCAACTTCACCACGTGCAACAGATGTAAATACGTCTTCAAGACGCCCACCAGCAGCAAAGCTACCAGAACGCAAAGTATTTGCAATACGTCTACGTCGATCTCTTGCATCAGCAATAGTCCTTGCGACTCTATCATTTTGCGCAACACGCAATTGGTCGCCTGCCATTGGTACAGCTGATAATCCTAAGACTTCAACAGGCATAGATGGCGGTGCATCAATTACACTTTGGCCATCATCGGTAAACATGGCTCGAACTTTACCCCAACCAGAACCAGCAACAACCATATCTCCCACATGAAGAGTTCCACGCTCAACAATTATGGTAGAGACAGGACCACGACCTTGATCTAAATGTCCTTCAAGGACAATAGCGCGAGCGTTGCCTTCTGGATTTGCTTTTAATTCTTCAACATCAGAAACCAAAACTATAGCCTCGAGTAGATCTTCCATACCTTGGCCTGTTTTTGGAGAAACGTCAACAAACATTGTTTGTCCACCCCACTCTTCAGGAACTAATTCATATTCAGTCATCATCTGACGAACTCGGCCTGGATCTGCATCTTCAAGATCTATTTTTGTTACTGCAACAATAATAGGAACTTGTGCATCTTTTGCATGATGGATAGCTTCAATTGTTTGAGGTTTTACACCATCATTTGCAGCACAAACAAGTATTGCAACGTCAGTAGCATTGGCACCACGTGCTCGCATTTGGGTAAAAGCCTCATGACCTGGAGTATCGATAAATGTTATAGCTTTATTATTATGAGTAGTTTGATACGCACCTATATGCTGAGTAATACCACCACTCTCACCGCTCACAACATTAGTTTTTCGAATCGCATCTAAAAGCGAGGTCTTACCATGATCTACATGACCCATTACAGTAACAATTGGTGGACGAGGCACCATTTTTTCTTCATCGTTTTCACCAATATCATCAAGTAGCAAACTCATAAGTTCAAGTTCTGCTTCTTGACCAGCTTCAACAATGAGTATTTTTGCTCCCAATTCTTCAGCAATCAACTCGATCATTTCATCGGCCAAAGATTGTGTAGCTGTTAACATTTCACCAGCAGCGAACATCATTTTTACAAGATCCGCAGTTGTTCTATTTAACATTGGTGCAAACTCTTGAACAGTTACACCAGAAGTAACAATTATTTCGCCTTCAGGAATAGGAGCATTTTCAGGTGTTAAACGATCGGTAGGAGTAATATCATCCTGACCGCGACGACCTTTTTTCTTCTTTTTCTTTCCTCCGCCAGGACCACCACGATTAAAGCCACCAGGACCACCGCGATTAAAGCCACCAGAATTAGGACGACCTTTACCTCCACGAGGAGCACCACCAGATGGTGGGAAATTTTGATTAGGAGTAGGAAAAGATATTTGACCAGCTCCAGCTCCACCAGGACCACGAGATGTACCTGAATTATCTCTGTCTGTACGATTTCCAGGAGCACCTCTACCTTGTGGTGGGATAACCATCCTTCGACCAGGTGGTGGAGGTGGAATAGCAGGTCCTCGACGCATTGTTGGGTTCGCGCCCGGCATTGAAACACGAGCTACGGCCTTTGCGATTTCTTCTTCCTCTTTTAATGTTTCGTTAATTCGGTCTTTTGTTTCAGCATCATTTCCAATAGTAACAACACCAGCAGAACGAACAACATTTGAACGAACTGAACCAGTGTTCTTATCTGTGCTTTCTTCTTCTAGTGAAATTTCTTTTACCGGAACATCTTCTTTTTGTGCACGAATTTTTGCAATACGCGCTTTTTCGCTCGCTATTAGATCTTTGGCTTCTTGTTCTTTACTAGCTTTTGATTTAGTCTGCATAGCAGGATTTACAATTTTTTTCGTAGGTGAAGACACCGCTACTTTTTTAGCTACAGTTGTTTTTTTAGCGGGCGCATCATCTGTAATGGGGTCTTTTCGCATACCCTTGGAATCACATAGTCGTCTAACTCGATCAGCCGATGGCCCATCGATAGATGATGAATGACTCTTGACGCCGATTTTTAATTCACCAGCAAAGTCAATTATATCTGAGTTCTCTAAACCCAGCTCTCTAGCTAGTTCATATACTCTTACTTTTTTATTAGCCACGGATCCCCTTATCGGTGTGAGCATTTAGCCCACCGTGTTTGTCTCGGTTAATTTATTCAACCTCTGTTTTTAAATCTTCTTTTTGAGCTTCAATTTCTTCCATAGCTTCTTCAATTGTTTCCACAGGAGAAGTTTGTAAAGTTTCATCTTTGATAAATTCTGCTTTGTCAATCAATAGCGAAGGTGCCTCATCTTGAGTTTTGTTACTTGCAGTATTTCCTGATTCTGCTTGAATATCAATTCTCCAACCTGTTAACCTGGCTGCAAGACGTGCATTTTGGCCTTCTTTTCCTATTGCTAAAGAAAGTTGATCATCTGGAACAATAACTGTTGCTGTACCTGTATCAAAATCACAAATAACATTATTGATATTTTTTGCGGGTGATAAAGCAGCGCGAATATAAGCAACAGGATCTTCTGAGTAAGGGACAATATCTACTTTCTCGCCCTTTAGCTCTGTCATGATTTCTCTAACTCGAGCACCACCGGCTCCAACGCACGAACCAACAGGGTCAACATTATCGTCAGTAGACCAAACTGCGATTTTTGATCTTCTACCTGGTTCACGTGCAATGGCTCTAATTTCTACAATGCCGTTTTCTATTTCAGGAACTTCCAACATGAAAAGCCCGCCTACTAAACCTGGATGTGTACGGGACACGACAATCTGTGGTCCTTTTTGAGTATTGCGTACTTCAACTATATAAGCTTTTAGACGTTTCGAATGCTCGTAGCGTTCACCTTGACTCTGTTCACTTTGTGGCAATAATGCTTCAACACGACCTAAATCAATAAGTGTGTATCGTGAATCAGCTTGAGAAACAATACCAGTAACTATGTCCCCTTCACGTCCTGAATATTCAGCAAATTTATTATCTCGTTCTACTTCTCGAATTCGTTGTGAGATAACCGCTTTTGCAGTTTGTGCTGCAATACGTCCGAAGTTTTCTGGAGTATCATCCCATTCACGGATTACGTTATAGTCTTCGTCTAGTTCTTGCGCCATGACACGAATCTCGCCAGTGTCAGGATCGATAACAACTTCTGCTTCTTCTGCAGCTTCTGGAAAACGCTTATAGGCAGTTACCAACGCATCTGCTAACGCTTGAAGTAAAACCATTTCGTCTACACCGCGATCTTGTGCGACCACTTTTAATGCCTGCATCATTTCTGAATTCATTAGATGTTTTCACTTTCTTTTTCGGTAATACTTTTATTTTGATTTTTATCATTTTTCATTGCTTGTTCAAAATCAAATATTGTATGAGCTTTTGTAATTGTAGAAATTCTTATTGTTGTAATCTTTGGCAAAATTTCAACTTCAGTTTTTTCTTCAATTTTAGAAATCTTTTTAATCGATTGTGGTACTTCTTCAATGACTAATTCTTCATCATTTACATTTTTAAGAATTCCTCGAGATCTAGACAGTGTCTCATCGTCTCGAAAAGAAACAGAAATTAGCATCCCAATTGACCATTTATAATGCTCAGGTTTTGTTAAAGCTCTTTCTAAACCAGGACTCTCAACTTCTAAATGGTATTCATTTTCAAAAGAAGGATGCTCGTCTATTACTATTGCGATTTCTTTAGAGATTTCTGCCATCTCATCAAGATTGGCTCCACCATCTTTATCTAGCGTTATGGTTACAATAGAGCGTTTTGCAGCTTTTGTTATTCCTAAATTCCAGAGACGGTACTCAGATTGAGTTATTAAAGGGGTAATCATATCTGACAGTTCGTCGACTCGTGACATGTATACCTCCTTTATTAAAGATGTTAGGCCTCTACTTTCACATAAAAGCACCTCGCATTTTACCGACAAAATAAAAAACGCGAGGGCAAAACCCACGCGAAGCTTATTTTATTGGCTGCGGACTATAGATATTAGCACAAATTCAATTTTATTCAAAGTTGTAATAGAAACACAGATTTTATAGATAACTATCTCTAATTTGACTAATTAAGGGCAATATCAGTACTTGGCAGTACCGGTGGTTGTTCTAGCATCTTTATACTTGACAAATCTGTACCAACTGGCTGACTATCGGACCATTGCTCAATAAGATCTTTAAAAATATTAGATAAATCGACTTCTGGATGAAAAAAAGTGACTTTATATCCAGGACGACGACCATTTCCACCCACATCACTCGATGTAGCTAGGATTAAACCTTCTTGGTCGATTAGACCAACATTTTTTTTCATAAATGCTGATATTTCAGAAAATGCTAAAGTGAAGAAGTTTTTTATATCATCATAATTTTCAAATCCAACAATAATTTTCCGTTTTGGGTCCGTAGTAAGAACAACCTTATTATCAATCAACAGCTACCATCCTATTTAAGTTTTTTGTATCTACCAACGATTCAAAGGTTGGTAGACAAATATCAATACCATTTCGTTCACATAAAGTATCGCACATTTCCATATAACGATCAAAAGCGTCTCGATTTAACTCCATCCACTTACTTCTCATTTTTTCAAAATCACCCGAAAACTCTAAACCTATAGAATCAATTATTTCTTTCCTGAGCTGTAAAACAGTTTCAGGAGCTAAAGTACCCTCTCGTGATAATGAGGCTTGTACTAGCGCACCATTTCCATATACTTGGCTACTATATCTTTCTAACAATAGTTCTCGTTCATCTAAATCGAGCACTACTTCTATACCGAAATTAAAACCAGGAACTTCTATACCATTTATATGGCTAACTGGGATATCCACTTTTGGCAATTGGCCAATTAGATTGACCATCTGCTGAACATCCCCAAGGTCTAAAAAGCTATCGTTTAATCTTCTAGTTACTTTATTCCTAAATTTAGCAGGATCGTTTTCGATTACTAATCCAGCTTGCCGTAGTTTTGTATCACTATTTTTTCGACCTCTTGCATTATCTGAGAGAGTAGCATTAACGATAAATCTAGCGGCTACACCTTCTACTTTTATTCCTATAGTTTTATGCCCTGCACCTGGTTCTCTATAATCGTCAATAAATATGGTTTCAGTTATTGGACGATAACCTTTTGGAAAAATAGGTTTACCTTTTAAATCTTTCGACAAATATTTTGCAAATAACTCTTTTTCTATTTTCGATTGTGCCGCCACCACTTTCCTAATATCAGTAAGTTTGTTCGAATCAAATGACATATTGTATTGTCGACATTTACTACGATAAATTTAGCCTCTTTTTAAAGCTTTTTTATACTACTTTTAAGCTAGACTTAGCCAAATGTCAAAATTGTTTTCATATTATCGCTTTAGGATTGCCCTAGTTTTGGGGAATTTCGCTAGCTACCTCTCAACAAAGTTTGCCAGAGGTAGCGGAGAACAGATAAAAGGACGAGTAATTAATGCAATAAGCAAAGATGCCCTTAAATACTGTGTGAAAGATAAAGAAATAGTAGTTATAAGTGCAACTAACGGGAAAACTTCAATGACTCGTCTAATAGCACAAGCGGTAAAGGAACAGTATGGTTCAGTTATATCTAACGCCTTGGGTGCTAATCAAAAAGCTGGTGTAATCGCTGCATTAACTTCTAAAGATAGCGTTAATGCAGAATATGCGATTTTAGAAATAGATGAGAGATCTTTGCCGGGAATGTTTGACGATCTATCCCCTGATGTTCTAGTACTTGGTAATTTATCACGTGATCAACTTGATAGATTTGGCGAAGTAAATTCAATTGCAACTTCGTGGAAAAAGATGTTGGTAAATTCTGATACTTATATAGTTGCGAATGCAAGTGACCCAAATATAGTTTATGCAGTAAATGAAGTGAACGAATCGAACATAGAATATGTAGATATTGAATCAAATTGGCATGATGATGCTAATACTTGCAACATTTGTGGTTCACTACTTTTATGGACAGAATCTAATTATAAATGTAGTAATTGTGATTTTAGAAAACCGGAAAATGTTGTTTATACAAAAGTATATGATTCAATTATAGAGTCAAATCTCGCACTACCAGGTACATGGAATGTGAGCAATGCAAAACTGGCATTATGTGCTTTAGTAAAAATTGGTGTAGATACAAATAGTATAAAAAAATCGTGGCCTAATGTTAAAGAAGTTGCTGGTCGTAATGCAATATTTAATATTGGTAAAAATAAAACTTTGCAACTATTTTTGGCTAAGAATCCTGCAGGATATAACGTGATGTTAAAGCATATTTCTAACGAAATATCAAAAACCGGTCTTGATGATAAATGTTCTACAATATTTGCTTTTAATTGCAATATAGCTGACGGTAAAGATCCTTCTTGGCTTTATGATGTGCGTTTTGAAGAATTCAGTATTGGCGATTGTTTTACTTTTGGTCAGCGTGCATTAGATATAACTTTGCGCTTAAAGATTGCAGATAAAAACGTAAAAAAAGTTGATAATTTAAAACAAGTATTTGAAATCGTTAGTGACACCGATAAATACTATTTGATAGCAAGCTACACACAATTTCATAGATTATCTAAATCATTAGCTAAACAATACAGTTATGCTGAGACAGAAAAGGATAATTAAAATGTCGATTTCTATAGCAATTATTTATCCAGAAATTTTAGGAACATATGGTGATCGCGGCAATGCTCTATCTCTGGCATACCGAGCAAAACAACGTGGCATCGATTGCGAAATCATAAATGTTATGGCCGATGATTCATTGCCCCAGAGTTGCGACATTTATATGTTGGGTGGTGGTGAAGACAATGCACAAACACTCGCAACGTCTTTGCTAGAAAAACAGAGGGTAACTTTAGATAATATCGTTGATAATTCAATTATTTTGGCGATTTGTGCTGGCTTTCAAATTTTGGGTAAACAATTTCCAACAACTGGTGGAAAACTCAACAACGGTTTAGATATTATTGATGTAACTACAAAAAGAGGAACACCTCGAATTATTGGTGAAGTCACATCACAATGTCAGATCCCTGGAATTGGAAGACTTAGCGGTTTTGAAAACCATGGTGGTCGAACAATATTGGGACCCAACGTAACTCCACTTGGAAAAGTGCACATTGGTAACGGAAACGGAATTGGATATAATCGCGATTCAAATACCAGCGAAATAACTTATGTTGACGGATATTTTTCTAAAAATATTATTGCGTCATATATGCATGGACCATTATTAGCTAGAAATCCCAAATTATGCGATTATTTGATATCTAAGATTACTGGAATTGAGACTTTGAGCACAATTAATGATGATACTGCTGATTTTTTACATCGCGACCGTTTAAAAACAGTTAAATAGCCAACTATCACATAATCTAGATATTGTCGATTTGACCGTTTTAGGTGCAATATGCTACAATAGTTTACTATGCGTAATGGAGAAATAGATAATAAGCCAATTGGTGCCAATAAACCAAAACAACAATCATTGAGCGAAGATGATAAAAGAGTTTTACGTGATTATTTAGCAGCTAAAACCACGATAATTGATGCAGATATTGTATTTTTAGGAGATGAGTCTAATGTCGATTCTCATTTTAGTTTGGGTATTGGTGCAGATAAGATATTTGAAACGCCTCACCATCCTATTGCAGATCTACGAGCTACTCTGTTAATAAATGGAAAGTCACGTTTCAAATTAAAAAATCTAATAAGCCATGCAATTAAAAGTATAAAATCAGATAATGGCCATTACATATTTTCACAGCCAAGTCCACATACTGCAAAAGCAGGCATATTGATGGGTGAGTTTAATAATTATCTTGATGAACTTGGAAAAGCAAACTGGAATAACTTGAAACGTGAACCAGCATATGAATACTTAGCGTCATTATTGGAACCTTATGCCCTCCTTACAGTAAGAGGAAATAGACGAGAATTAGTCGATGAAGGTAGAATTTTTGTGTCTGACAAAAAATATACTCGAGAAGAAATAATTGTAAGGGATACTGCGAAAGACCCTAAAACTGCTTTTGCTAAAGATCTAGATTCAATAGTTCGAAAACAGTTAAAACATCTTCCTAAACATATTCTATTTCCAAAAACACGAAAAGTTATAGTTAATGCAACAGATACAGTTGAAGGTATCGCAACTGGTGTATATAACAATACTCCAGGATTATTAAGACCGGCAGTCGGTTTTCTTACAGGTGCAGTAATTGGTGCAGCTAGGGAAACCAGTGGCGCAGTTATGGGAAGATAGCCTAAGTATAAACAGCAATAATCTTTTGCTTCAAATCAAATAGTGCTTGTTCGCCCGTTTCTATAGCATTACGTATTGCTCTGATATATTGATGCATCCACGAGATATTATGCAGTGTACACAAATATCCTGCTGTCATTTCTTTTTGTGTGACTAAATGACGCAGATATGATCTTGAATAGGTTGAACAAACTTCACATTCACAATTATCATCGATTGGTTTATCGCTTAATTTATTTTCTTCGCGTTTTATATGAACTTTTCCTTGCCAAGTTAACAATACGCCATGTCTGGCTAAACGTGATGGCAATACACAATCGAACATGTCGATACCGCGCATTATTGATTCAATGATCCCGATAGGGTCACCAACACCCATCAAATATCTAGGTTGGTCTTTTGGTAAAGAATCATTCTCGGCCAACACATCTAACATGGCTATCATTGATTCACGTGACTCCCCCACACTTAAACCACCAATTGCATAACCGTCAAAATCTAATTCTCTGGTGCGTTTTGCTGATTCAATTCGAAGCGCTAAATTATCTCCACCTTGAACAATACCAAATAATGCTTGGTCATCTTTACGCTGATGTGCAGCCTTTGCACGTTTAGCCCAATTATGAGTTCTAATCATTGCATCATAAAGTTCATCGTAACTTGCAGGCAATGCGGAACATACGTCAAGCACCATCTGTATATCTGCACCTAATTTTTCTTGGACTTCCACTGCATTTTCGGGAGTAAAATTTATATTAGTTCCATCATATGTTGATTTAAATTTAACACCCTCATCTGTCAATTTTGGTTTCAAAGAAAAAACTTGAAAACCACCAGAGTCAGTAAGTGTTAGCCCATCCCATGAGGTAAATTTACCAAGACCGCCCATGGCTTCGACTACATCTGCGCCTGGACGAATCATTAAATGATAGGTATTGCCCAAAATTATTTCTGAACCCAATTTTTTATAATTGTGAGCTGCAATAGTTTTTACTGGCCCTCTTGTTCCGACAGGCATAAAAACAGGTGTTTGAAAAGTACCTCGTGAAGTTGTTACAGAACCTCTGCGAGCACCTAGTTGTTCATGTGTTTTATTAATATTTAATTTCATTAAAACGACCCTTTGATACGAGCATTGCATCACCAAAACTCAAGAAACGATATTTTGATTCTATTGCATGTTTGTAGAGATCTTTCCAGCGTGAACCAATGAATGAATCTAAAAGAACTAACAAGGATGATTCGCTTTGATGAAAATTTGTAAGCAATAGATCTACAATTTTGAAATCAAAATTTCCATAACAATAGATATCGGTACTTCCCTTTAAAACATTTGTTAGTGCAACGCTTTCTAATGTACGTAGCGATGTAGTTCCAACAGCAATAATTTTGTTCCCTTTTGCTTTTGATTCTTCAATCTTTTGCCATACAGTTTCAGATATTTCGTATATTTCACTATGCATATTATGATCTTCAATATTTTCAGTCATTATTGGCCTGAAGGTTCCAACTCCAACATGTAAAGTAATTTCAAGTATTTCGTTTCCACTATTGGCTAATTTTTCTTTTAGGGATTTAGTGAAATGTAAACCAGCGGTTGGAGCTGCAACACTTTTTTCCTCTAATGCAAACATTGTTTGATATCTATCTAATGTAATATCTACTTCACCTAAATATGGCGGCAGCGGGGTTTGGCCAACTTCGTGAATTATATCTAAATCAGATTTATTATTACTTAAATCAAATGTGACTATTCGATGGCCTTCACCATTGTTTTGACCAATAATCAATTTTATATCTTCATTTAAGACAGTTACTTCTTCATTTTCTTTTATCTTTGCACTCGGTTTTACAAGAGCTTCCCATATGCCAGAAGAAATACGGTTTAATAAGAAGATCTCACCAATGCCGCCAGAACCGCGAACTATTTGTATTCTTGCTGGCAAGACTTTGGTATTGTTAACAACTATTAAATCACCTTTCTCTATGTACGATGATAAATCATTAATATGAGAGTCGATAATTTCATTAGAGTTCCTACTTACCAACAGTCGTGCACTATCTCGAGGTTCGATAGGAGTTCGTGCAATCAGCCCATCTGGAAGTGGATAAGAAAATTGTGAAGTAAGCATTTCCATAATTCTAGACAATAAACTTTAATGCAGCATTACCCAGGACAGAGCTACTATAAGCATATTTAAATATATTAAGCAATAATAAAAATGACTCGTTAACAACCCAGATCGCGAAACGCATTAAATTCGATGTAGCAACTCTTGGAGAGATATTGATTATCATAGATATTCGTTACTGAACCTAGAACTTTTTCTGTATTGTCCGAATCAAAATCAATAGTTGCTGTAACCCAGGATTAAATTTCATAACAATATTTAGACCGGGCGCAAATATCGTTATGCTATCTGTGCCTATACCATCGACGGAATCAGAAAGTATAAAGTTTCGTTGCGTAGTTCGATATTCATAGACCTTGTCATAACAGTCATTATATTTTGCTCTCTAAAAATTTAACAAACAATAGTGTTTAATCAAAACTATTTATTCTATATAGAAACCTTGCATCAGAACTCGAGAACCCATCCCAAGCTTTTTGAAAAAGTTCACGTTCAACATATAAATTTGTTTGTTGAGGTAAGCCTGGATCATTTAGATATAATCCCTTATCATCACAACCACGTATCACGACGAAATGGCCTATGTAGCCTTCTTTACCATATATAATTTCTGAGTTTATTGAACACATTACAGGATACTTTTCAAGAGAATTGAGAATATCGACATATTGAGGATTACGATATTCAATTTTTGCACTAGGTAATAAATTAGCTATTTTTTCCATATCGGATTTAAGATCATTATTTTCATCTTGCCATTGTGCAATCTCATCGCCATATTCTTTGCGAATATATTCAACACCATCTTTCGCAAATTCTTCATAACTAAAAGGTGTAATAAGTGTTGTATCAATCCCAATAGCTCTAAGATATTCTAGGCCCTGTAATGGCCAAGTGCCTTTACCTGGATCATGATCTGTTACTAAATCTAACTCATCTAGAGTAGGTTTAAATTCTGGTTTAAAAAACTGAATGATCATTGAAAGGCAAGCTTGATAACAATGTGTATCAGTTTCAGAATCTGGAACAAAAGGAACATCATAATTAATAACTGTCATATTAACCTTCAATAAGATCGTGTATTTTATCGATTTTATCAGATGATTTGTTGGCATCAACACCTTGAATTTGAATGAGTTCATCGCGCGCTTGTTCTGCTTCTTTTGCTGCATTTACATCGGCTTTCGCAATTCGTGCTTCAATTCCTTCTTCCATAATAGCTTGGGCTTCATCAATTAAGGCTTGAACCATTTCAGATTCCGGGACAACTCTAACAACAGTTCCTTTTACGAATAGATGTCCTTTACCTCGGCCTGCTGCAATACCAAGATCAGCCTCACGAGCTTCACCCGGACCATTAACAACACATCCCATAATTGCTATTTGCAGAGGAATATTTTTTCCTTCAAGAGCCTTTTGTGCTTTAGCAGCAACATCGATAACATCTATTTCTGTGCGTCCACAAGAAGGGCAAGCTATAAGATCTAATCCAGTACGTTCGCGCAATTCTAAAGCTTCAAGTAATACACGAGCAGCTTTTGCTTCCTCAACAGGATCTGCAGTTAAAGAAAAACGGATAGTATCTCCAATACCCTCATTTAATAAAGTCGCAATTCCTGCAACAGATTTAATTAGACCATTGGGCATAGGGCCAGCTTCTGTAACACCAAGATGTAAAGGATAATCAACTGTCTCACTTAACAAACGATAGCTCTCAACCATAAGACGAATATTTGAAGCCTTTACAGAAATTTTCACATCATCAAAACCAACATCCTCAAAATAATGCAATTCTTTTAAGGCAGACTCAACAAGAGCTTCGGGGGTTGCACCACCATATTTTTCATAAAGTGCAGGATCAAGAGAACCAGCATTAACACCAATACGAATTGGAATACCACGATCTCGCGCTTCACTGGCAACAATTTTGATCTGCTCAGGTTTACGAATATTTCCAGGATTCAAACGCAATGCATGTACGCCAGCTTCCATTGCAGCCAAAGCTAATTTATATTGAAAATGAATATCGGCAACAATAGGCAAAGGCGAACGTGGAATAATTTGTGCTAAACCTTCAGCAGCCTCAACTTCATTACACGTACAGCGAACAATATCGCAACCAGCTCCACGTAGCGCATAGATTTGTTGAAGTGTAGCTTCAACATCGGAAGTTTTCGTTGTAGTCATTGATTGGATAGATACTTGTGCATCTCCACCAACAGCAACTTTACCGACCTTAACTTGACGAGTTTTTTTACGTTTGATCACATGACTATTCTAGCATTAGATCTTTTGCCATTGTGAGCGCAGTGAAGAAAAACCTGCACAATTTCTGCACATTTCGAGGATTCGTGTTTTCTTGAATGCTCTGGAACGCTATCTTCTTCTTGAGGATTCCATTGTCATAAAACGAACAATCGCAGCTTTAGAACCAAAGCGAGAAGTGAGGACGCAGAGTGGAAGTATGGTGGGTCTGAAGACTAAGAAGTCGCCTGTAATATATCCAACCAAATTGAACTCAAAGCCAATACTGCAAAAGCACCTATTACTATTGTTGCTATTGGGATTAGTTTTTTGAAATTGGCAACAACTGGTCGTCCTTTTATTTTTGAACCAATACCTTCATATATTGCTACTGCTGCATGACCGCCATCTAGAGGTAGCAAAGGCAACACATTAAATAGAGCCAAAAATATGTTTACAATCGACATTATATAAACGAGATACCAAATATCTTGATTTACCAAACTACCGCCAGTATCAACAATTCCGACAATAGAACTTGGTCTATCTTGTTGTTCGTAATCTCCTTTTACTACAGTATTAGAATATTTTTTTAATCCAGAAAAACTAAAAGTTTTGCCAAGTGCACCAATAGAAGTATCTGTAACTCTATACATAGATTTGCCCGATTGAGAAAGTGCACTAATTGGATTTACTTTTTTATAACTTGAAGCTTGTGAAATTCCTAAAATTGCTCTTTGCGTCTTTTTGCCATTTATATCAAGTGCAGCTTCTAATGTCACGTTCTTCGAAATAGTTTTTGAATCTCTTAAAACTATAAGAGATACTTTGTCGCCAATCTTTTTTGTATCTAAATATTTTACAAGGTCTCCAAAAGTGGCTATTTTCTTGTTATCTATTTTAATAATCTGATCATCTGGCTTTATGCCAGCTTTATCTGCTGGTGAATTCGGTGAAGCTAGCTCAATTTTAACTTTAGAATCTATTGCACTCTCTGGCACTCCCCTAAAAACTAAAGATGAAAATATTAACACGTATGCCAGAATTAGGTTAACTGTTACACCTGCCATAATCACTATCAGTTTTTTCCAAGTATGGCTTGCGCGATAAGTACGATGTTCATCTTCCTCGTCTATTTCATCGATGCTTGTCATACCAATAATTTTTACATAACCACCAAGAGGTATAGCTTTAATACCATATTCAGTTTCACCTTTTTTAAAAGACCAAATACGCGGTCCAAAACCTATAAAAAATTCCGTAGCTTTCATTTTTGTTTTTTTAGCTGCTATAAAGTGGCCAAATTCATGCATCATTATTGTAAACATTAAGGCAATAGCCATTAGCGCATAACCTCGCGAAGTTGGCATGATAACTAGAAATATCAAAAACAAAGTAATTGCCGAAATAGTTATTCTGGAACGAATTTTAGACCAGTGTGTTTTTTCTTCTAAATGATCTCCAGAAAATGTCATTTTTGTCTCTCTCTTATCATTTCACTTGCACGCATTCTAGCTTTAGTATCAGCAGCATATAACTCATCTTCTGTATCGACATTCCCAGTACCAAACTGTAAAACTTCGTTTACTATTGAATATATATCAACCCATTTAATTTGTCCATCCAAAAAGGCAGCTACTGCGATTTCATTAGCTGCGCTTAATATAGCAGGCGCATCCCCTCCAGATTTACCAGCTTCATAAGCCAATTTTAGGCTAGGAAACACATCAAAACGAGGTTTTTCAAAATCAAGTTGAATTTTCTCAGTAAAATCTATTTTTCCAAACGATTTATTTAATCGGTATGGCGCACCTAAAGCTAGCGAGATAGGAAGTCGCATATCTGGGTTAGAAAGTTGAGCAATAGTTGCACCATCAACATAGGTTACCATTGAGTGAATAATTGATTGAGGGTGAATAACAACTTTTATTTGATCGTAAGCTATATCAAAAAGCTCATGTGCTTCAATAACTTCTAATCCTTTATTCATTAATGTAGAAGAATCAATTGTAATTTTATCGCCCATAGACCATGTTGGATGATTTAGGGCATCAGTAATTGTTGCATTTTCTAATTCTTCAGTAGTTTTATTTCGAAACGGTCCTCCGCTTGCAGTAAGTACAATTTCATCAACTTCATTTCTATTACCTGATTTCAAACATTGCCATATTGCACTATGTTCAGAATCAACAGGAATAATTTCGCCAGAAAAATTTGGATTAGATGTTATCTTTCTAACTAGAGGTCCTCCAGCAATCAGGCTTTCTTTATTTGCTAATGCCAAAGTTTTATTAGCTTTTAAGCTGGCCAAGGTTGCTTTAAAACCTGCGAAACCTACAACACCATTAACGACAATATCTACATTTGAACTACTAGCAATCTCCATTAAAGTATCTTCATCATCAAAGACAGAACGTGCTGTATCTGTAGTTAAATTCCACTCTTTTCGTTGTTTTTCAATGAGCTCAGTATTTTTTCCACCAGCAATATAAGTTACCTCAAATAAATCTTTAAAATTAGACAATACATCTAAAGTCTGTGTACCTATCGAACCTGTTGATCCAAGTACCGCTACTTTTTTACGTGTTTGCATAACTATATTCTAGTTAATTTGAATATTAAATACAGTTTGCAGAAATCCATGATTATATAGGCTAATTATAGAGAAATTTTAACTTAGTGCTACTGCTAAAAAATACACAATCGGCATTGCAAATAATAACCCATCGAATCTATCCATCAAACCGCCGTGTCCTGGCATGATAGTTCCAAAATCTTTTATTTTACAATCGCGTTTTAGCATTGATTCAACTAGGTCTCCAATAAAAGCAAAAGCTGCGGCTACAAAACCCAATAGTACAGCACTTGGCACACCTTGAAAAAGATCGTTTAGTCCAGAAACTATGAACACACTCACTAATAGTGCAGCAACAATCCCAGCTGTTGTTCCTTCCATAGTTTTATTTGGAGATATTTTAGGGGCTATAGGCGTACGACCAAAATATTTACCTGCTAAATATGCTGTTGTATCATTTGCAGCAACGAGCAAGATAACTGAAAATAATACTGAAACTCCGATAGATTTACCTGTACTATCTTTTAAAGCCAATATCATTCCTGCAAAAGAACCAAGTATACCTACATAGACAAATACTAAGGATGATATAGCCATACCAATAACCGGCCTTGCTTTTTGTACTCCTAAAAGATACCAAGCACCAGCAAACATAATAAATACTGTTGAGGAGATTGCTATGGCAGAATCACCTACTAAATATCCAGCAATAACACTAAACATTGACATTACGGCAACCAGAATAACTGCTGGCTTTGAGCCAATTGCTCTGAACGCATTTGATAATTCAACACTCATATAACCGATTAAGAGTGTTACTAATATTAATGTTGGAATTCTCCCAAGATACATACAGATACCTGCAAGAAATGCAAGTGCAAGCGCAGAAATTGTTCTTTGTATTAGAGCTGAAATTTCTGACTTGATCTCATCTTTTGTTTCTTCATCATTTTTAATTGCTTTTTTTTCACCTTTATAATCACTACGAGATTTTCTTGGTGAACGAGCTTTTCTTTCAGTAACTATTTCTTTTTTCTCTAGTTCGAGTTCCGGTTCAGGTGAACGATCAATACTTGTTTCATTCTGAACTTTTGCCATGTCTGGTACTGTAGATATTTTTTTCACAACAGGTGTAGATCCGATATCCATAATTGATCCAGTTGGCATTGCCCTTTTTTGAGCAACATTTTTATTAAATTCATCATCTGATTCATTAAAAGAAATATGGTCGTTACCCAATGCGCCTACATTTAGGGAATCATCATTCAATGATAAACCTGGCTCATAATCGCTTTCTTTCCAATGAGCTGAATCTACTCTTATACGTGGTTGCGAACCTGTTAGCGCTTCCCAACCATCTTTATAATCTTTATCGTTATCATTATTGGATCTAGTATCTTTAACAATTTGTACTTCACCAGTAGGTGCTTCACTCCAATGTGGAAGTTCTATATTTCCAGATTTAGTGCTAGGCATCACAACAGATTTTGTATCATGATCGTTTGTTGAATCATCAGTAGCGCTTTTCGCCCCGATTATACGCACACCTTCTATCTCTGTTGAGTCTTGCGCCATTTTTTCCCCCGAATGATCTTTATCTGACATTTAACAATAATTTCTTACACTATAGACTTTCCTTGAATTAAGGCTTACCCAATAGCCTAATCTAGACACTATACTTCCATCAATTCTGCTTCTTTATTAGCAAGTAAGTTGTCCACTTCAGCTACACAATCATTGGTTATTTTATCTAAATCTTTTTCTACTCTTTCAACATCATCTTCTGATATTTCGCCATCTTTCTCAAGTCTTTCTATGTCTTGACGTGCTTGTCTACGGGCGTTTCTAGCTGATATTTTTGCATCTTCCGCTTTTGTTTTGGCTACCTTGACTAAGTCTCTTCTTCTCTCTTCGGTCAGAGGTGGGAAGTTTAACCTTATGTTATTCCCATCATTACTTGGATTAACTCCCAGGTCAGATGTTTGAATAGCTTTTTCAATAGCACTCAAAGATCCTTTGTCAAAAGGTACTATTAATAGTTGTCTAGCTTCTGGTACAGAAAAACTTGCTAATTGTTGTAAGGGCATTTCACTTCCATAATATTCGACCAAAAGTTTGTCGACCATAGCTGGATTGGCTCTTCCTGAACGTATTGAATTGAAATCATCTCGTAAATGTGATATCGCTTTAGCAACTTTTTGGTTTATATCTTTTGTTACGTCTTCTATCATTGTTTTCCTTATTATATTTCGTGTTGCTATTGTAATGTACGAAAAGCAGTGGTTACAACTACCAACAAAACTAAATGTTATTAAAATTATTCGAGCTCAACTGTTGTACCTATTTTATCACCCATTACAACTTTTTCTATATTACCTGGTGTCTCAACATCAAAAACAACTATTGGTAAATGGTTATCCATACAAAATGTTAATGCTGTTGAATCCATAACTTTTAGACCTTTATTAATAACGTCTAAATACGTAGTTTGATCAATCTTCGTTGCTGTTTTATCTTTTCGTGGATCTGCAGTATATATTCCATCCACACCGCTATGAGTCCCTTTGAGGACTGCTTCCGCACCAATTTCTGCGGCACGCAATGCTGCTCCTGTATCAGTTGTTATAAATGGCATACCTGTACCAGCCGTAAAAATAACCACACGACCTTTTTCCATATGTCTAATTGCACGAAGTGGGATATAGCTTTCTGCAACTTGTGCCATTGTGATCGCTGATTGAACACGAGACTCTTGGCCGATTGCTTCGAAAGCATCTTGTAGTGCGAGGCCATTTATAACTGTGGCTAACATACCCATATAATCTGCTCGTGCACGATCCATTCCTCTTGAAGCACCTGCCATACCTCTGAATATATTTCCTCCACCAACAACAATAGCGATTTGTACGTTCGTATCGCTAAGAACTTTTGATATTTCTTGAGCAGTTTTAGCAACCTTTTCAGCATCAATGCCGTAACCAGTGTCATTCGGGGCGAAAGCTTCACCTGAAAGTTTCAATAAAATACGTGAATACTTTGGTTTCGACATAAAAGATTGCCCACTTTCAACTAGTTATAACTAGATATATTAATTAATTCGTATCTATAATCTAGAGCTTTTCTTAATAGAATTTCATATTATCGATTTTAATTTTGGATAACTATGCTTTTGAGGACAGACATCCTTTAAATAAAAAAACCTTTCTTACGAAAGGTTTTTTTATTCTTACTTTTGAGATCGTATTATTGATTTACGAAACATCTGCAGGGAGCGATGAGACCTAAGACTCATCGTGTCCGCTTAGGTGGCGCGAAGCCGTGTAGCAATCAACAAAACGATCGACCTATTCTTCACCAATTTTAATTCTTGTAAAGTTAGCAATAGTTGCTTTTTCTCCAAGAGATTCCACTAATTGTTTTATAGTCATCTTGTTATCTTTAACAAAAGCTTGCTCTAACAAACAGCTTTCTTTAAAATAGCCAGTTAAACGACCTTCAACAATTTTATCCCATGCTGCTTCTGGCTTACCTTCATTTTTTGTAAGTTCTAGAAATACTTCACGTTCACGTTCTATAGCTTCAGTCGGAACCTCATCACGTGATATATAACGAGGCGCGCCAGATGCAGCGTGTAATGCTATATCATGAGCTACTTCACGAGATCTCTCGTTGTCCTCTACACCTTCAAGTTGAACCAAAACACCAATTGTTCCACGTCCAGATTGCATATGCTTATATGCATCAACAACACCTGTTGTAGTTTCAAAGCGAGAAATTCTTCCCATTGAAACATTTTCGCCAACTAATGCACCAAGATTTACAATTTCATCAGCTACTGTTGAATCTTTAAATGTTAAACCTTCAAATTGGTCTACACCTTGTTTTGCAACCAGGTAAGTAACTTCACGAACAAATGTCGTAAAGATTTCGCCTTTAGCAACAAAGTCTGTCTCGCAGTTAACTTCTGCAAGTGCAACTACATTGCCATCAATAAGTACATCGATTGTTCCTTGATCAGCAGCACGACCAGCACGTTTTGCGGCAGAACTAATACCTTTTTTACGAAGCCAGTCTTTAGCTGCTTCCATATCTCCGTCTGTCTCAACAAGAGCATTTTTACAATCCATCATACCAGCACCGGTAGCTTTACGCAGTGTAGCAACATCACTTGGTGTATAACTCATAATTTCCTTTCAAATTAATCTTTCCAAGGTTGAACCTTGGATATGTATTAAGCCTTTTTAATAGCAGGTTTTTTAGCCGGAGCTTCATCAGCTTTAGCTTGTGTAGTTTCAGCTTTAACTGTTGACGCTACTTTTGCATCAGCCGCAATTCGTTCTTCACGAGCTTTTAACTGTGCAGCAGCTTGGCTACGTGCGCGCAATTGTTGTTGAGCTTTTTCTTGCAATTCTTCTTTACTAACTGAAGGTTTAGCAACCGCAGTTTTTATACCTTTTTTATTAGCAATTTCTTGACCATTTTTAATAGCATCAGCAATAACTCTACACATTAGTTCTGAAGAACGAATTGCATCATCATTTCCAGGAATAATGTAATCAATAACATCAGGATCACAATTTGTATCAACAATAGCAATTACAGGAATGCCTAATTTTCGTGCTTCGGTAACTGCGATATGTTCTTTTTTAGTGTCGATAACAAAAACTGCACTTGGCATTTTTTGTAGACCGCGAATACCACCAAGGTTACGGTTAAGTTTGTCTAATTCACGTGTAACTTTTAGAGCTTCTTTTTTAATCATTAAAGCTGTTTCGCCAGTTCGCACAAGACGTTCTAGTTCAGCCATTTTTTCGATACGCTTTTTCATAGTTTCGAAGTTTGTGAGCATTCCACCCAACCAACGGTTGTTGACATAAGGCATGCCAACACTTACTGCATAATCTTTAACGGGTTCTTGTGTTTGTTTTTTAGTACCAACAAAAAGCACTAGTCCACCATCAGCAACCGTGTCGCGAACAAAGCGATATGCTTCATCAATTTTTGTAAGTGTTTTCTCAAGATTTATAACATGGATACCATTTTTTTCGCCGAAAATAAATCGTTGCATTTTCGGATTCCAACGGCGTGTTTGATGTCCAAAGTGAACACCAGCTTCGAGCATTTGTTTCATAGTGACTACAGCCACATTTCCTCCTTAGGTTGTACTTCTATATAGACGGATTCTCATTTTCATGCCTAATTGTTAAACAATTTGGCGGAGCACCTAGGACATCTATATATGTTTATTTTGTAAGTTTATATAATAGTTGAAATCACAGCAATTCTAGAATTCATCTCACAAATAGGAATTTATGGAAGATATAACAACACATTTTCCTAATTATTTTGATTTAAAAGGTGTCAATATTAAATACCAAGCGCTGAAAGGTTTGTTTCAAACATATGAACAGTAGTTGAGCTAATACTAAATTTTGCTACTGTTGCCAAAGAAGGACAGGCTACTTTTTTATCAGCCAAGATTCTTTGAGTTTGAGAAACTGAATTATCAGAGGTCACTGTACTCGAATGTGAGTTAGCTAGATCCTTCCAATCTTCCCCCAGTACAACATTTTCAACACCATCAACAGGTACAGTAGCAGCAGAAACAACATAATCACTGCCATATTGTAAATCATAGATTTTATATTTTTTTGTTACACCTGAAGCCTTAATAATATCTGAGACATATCCACCTTCACTTAATTGCTCAAGAATCGTTGATTTAGATGGTGGCAGTAAACCTTTCGCTACCGTTAATGACAAAATATCCTGAACATTGGACCCTGCTATAGTGTTGTCTATTTCTTGTAATACATTCGCGGCTGATGTTCCACCCAATGGGACAGCATAAAATATGATCTTGCCAAGTTTAGGATAACTTTTATCATTTGCATCGTAATATTTCGCTAACCACACTGAAGCCACTGCCCCACCTAATGAGTGAGCTATCAAATCCATTTTTTCGCCAGGGTGTTTTTTTGTAAATAATTTTATTTGTTGATCCATTAACTCTGCAGATAGGTTTATGTCTTGATAAGTGTCTTGTTCATCAAAAGCTTGATTATTACCGGCATAAGAATAGAAATCTACATCATCATCACTATAACCAAGTTTTTTATATGGAACAGCAATAGGTTTTGTTCCTCCAGGAGTGAAATCACCCTTCGTATTTAGACCAGAAACAAAAAATACAGTGTTACCCGAACCTTTATATCCATCAGATTTAGTAGATATTTCATTATCTTTAGCACGAATATCACAAGCGACTTCAATAGGCAATCCACAATTACTACGCAATAAACAAGATATAGGATCATCTTTCCATTTGTCGCTAATATTATAAAATTCATCTAATAACTTTTTTGATGAATTAAGTAGAGCCATAATAGGATCTAATAATGCTTTTACATACGAGCTTATGTATTCTCGCGCACTTTGGATTTTTTCTTTGAGCTGAATTACTGTCCAATCACCAAATTCTTTAGAAATGCTATATGCCTTCTCAACAACGCCGATTAGGAAATCGTCAATTTTATCTATAGCTTGAATGGCATTATTGCCCAATTTATATAATTCATCACTCAATTTATTGATTTTATTCATTGTTGCTTTATATAGATCAGTCAATCCTCTCTCAAGGTAGCTTTTGGCTTTAATTGTTAGATTTTTTACTTTGTCATAAGTATCTATCCATTTACCCCAAGTGCTTCTCCCAGTTTTTATTAGACCATCATAAATATTTCCTCCATCGTCCATCATCCAATCGTAAAGATTCTGTGTATTATTCATAGCAATATCTAGAACATAATTATTGCTAGATAATCCGGTTTTTATCATCTGATAGCCCAACTTTTTTAGCTTTTCTAAAAGTGAAGGTGATGAATCACTAATTTCTGTTAGTGAAATTTCCCTAACAGGAATTTTTCCTGAGATATATAACATAGGGTCGACATACTTTTCTGCAATTCGCATCGATAAATGAAAAGTATTCTCTGAATCTTTAGTCAAAGGCTTCCCGACATTACCTATCTTTTGACCTTTTTTAACAATATCCAAAACCTTCAACGATTTGATGCCAACAGAATAAGTAGTAACAAAATTATTTCCATGATCAATAGAGATGAAAAGATGGTTGTTGACTTGTCCAGAAAAAGTAACTTGACCATCTGCTACTGCGTATATAGGGGTTCCTATTGTTGCTTCAAAGTCAACACCTAGATGTGATCCTGATGAATATATAGAGGTCGACTTAGAAAAGCCCCTTACTATTTTTGTACTTTTTAAAGGGTACCCAAAATTCTCATTCTCGCTTTTACTATCCGATATTGCAAAAGCAGATGTAGTGAATGATAAGAATATCAAAATGAGCGATACCAACATTTTTATATGAGAATTAATTCGAAGCATAACTTATCCAAAACAAATATTTCGTTAAGGGAAGAAATATACTGAGACAAAAGGTACATCATCGCAATTCAATACAAAATTTATTCTTGCACACTTTTTATACAAAGTAAATAGCTAGATATAAGTTTTTAAAGACCTGACAATAACGTATAAATATTCGCTGGTACTATATGAAAGACTGGATAATTTTCTTCATCCCAGAAATATTTACCTCACGCATTACTGCATTACGGACCTCTTGAGCATGTTCAAAATCTGAAATATATATCTGCGCATACTTTTTTAAAACATCGGGGTTTTTGCTGTTTTCCCAAGTTTGGTCAAATAGTTCTACATGTTTTAGATATAAGCTAATTTTTTGTTCTGGTGTATATGCATTCCAGTTACTTTGTCTAGAAAAAAAATATGGGTCATCAAAAATAGCACGTCCAACCATTATTCCATCGACAGCATACTTATTAGCGAGATCACAACCATGTTGTCTCGAAGTAACATCACCATTTAATATTATTTTTGTATTTGGTGAAATTCTATTTCGCATATCTAAAATTTCTGGCAACACTTCAAAATGATTTGGTACATTCGATTTTTCAATAACGGTTCTCGCGTGCACAGTAATACAATCAATATTTTGTTGTAATAAAAACTCTATCCACGATAAATCTATATTGTCATATCCGATACGCGTTTTAATACTCAATGGAGTATCACCAGCACCATTCTTTGTCGCATCAATAATTTCTTTAGCT